>Ga0268261_10000651_pt1 | contig 22356 bp, 16 predicted proteins | sample TergutNc150P1_FD_190353 | JGI IMG/M metagenome (GOLD analysis project Ga0268261, IMG submission 190353) | Nasutitermes corniger P1 segment gut microbial community from laboratory colony in Florida, USA - Nc150 P1 (SPAdes) (version 2) | ecosystem: Host-associated > Arthropoda: Insects >...
GATGTCTAGGGTATATATGATGTCTAGGGTATATATAATGTATTAATAAGGGGAGTATAGAAGTTAATGGTTGTAATAATTTTGTTGTAACGGATGTATTCAGATTAGTGGTATACACCACTGCCACCGGGTAACCACCCAATTGCAGTGTTAATAAATATTATTATTATTATTTGAAATAACTGTATGTGTGTAGTGACACTGCATCCAGATTAATGTGGTTTGAAAGGTAAACTATCTGCAGTCCACGAAATTCGAAATACTGCCAGTTCGAATTCCGGAATTACGGGCACTCTTCATAAATGGGAGCAGCTCTGATAAATTATACTGTACCGGGGGTCGACAAATCACTTTCTACATACAGGCCGGTACAGATCGCGCAGCTGAAACTGCATACTCCCATTCTTTCTAAAAAGATATGAACTGGTTTTAGAGCCAAATGTAAGGCTTAAAGTGGCTGAAAATCTGGCATTAACTCAGCTGATAAAGATATTCACCGCGTTTTATGAAACCTAAACATTGAGTAGGGTTTTCGCAAGAAGTCGGTAGTGAATTCTGTAATTAGCGAGTTTAATCCAGTCATAACCTCATACTTCATTTCGTGGAGACCCATTTCAGTATCAACCACCCATCTATACCTTCGTTTCCAAAGTGATATTTTCTTCTTCTGGAACTCCGCTCAAATTTGTTAGGCAATTCTCATTACGACAGCCCGAAGGATTGCAGAATATGTCTGAGCGACAGTGACGTCCACTTAAATGTATGCCAACATACTGTACGGAAAGAGACCGCTGCAAACCTAAACGTACATGGAACGTTAATGTTTTGTTAAAAAGGACGGCGAATACGCACAATATTATAAACTGGCTGTGAAAGGGCTCAATATCAAACTTGCAAACACAATACTGGAATTTAACGTTCATGGGTCCGTGCATCATAATATTCTAATATATATCCAACAAGATGCAACGTTCCACAGTTTCTTTACATCTGGAAACTGCTCTACATGTTTCGGGTGGTAAGTCCACCAATCATCAGGAGCGCATACAACTGTATCTACAGCATCTGGTATTTGTCACACCGTTACCAGATGCTGTAGATACAGTTGCATGCGCTCCTGATGATGGGTGGAGGTACCACCCGAAACATGTAAAGCAGTTTTCAGATTAAATAAACTGTGTAACTTTGCATCTTGTTGGATATATATTAGAATACAATACTGGACATCAAAATCCACTAAAAATGGAAATGTCTTGGCTAAGAACCGTCATCTTCCCCAGAGAGACCCACCATCACGGACAGCAACCCATCTCATCCCGTAACACAAAACACAGGTTGAGAAGTAACGCACGTCACTTGCTGCGTCATGCACTCATGACCAAACACCACGAACCAGAATGGGTTAAATAATCTCGCAGGCAAGGTTCAAGGAAAAGATGAATGCAGACTATAGAGTGACCCCCAATATGATGCCCCAGACCAGACCAAGACTATCACACACAAGATAAAAACAAACACCAAGGACACGTGTCTTCCTACCATTGATATGCTGCATGTGATGGTGTCTCAAAAGCTGATGGTACTGACTCCATCGCGAGGAAGTCGAGTCTTCTGCTTGTACCAGGGTCTGCAACTGGTGCAGCTGGTGATGTGTCAAAGGGTGACTTGGCGCGGGTACAGCTACCAGAGGAGGGCCTGCTGGCACAGTGTGTTGGTGGTAGTCCATCGCGACGGCGGCGTCAAATGAGGCACACAGATGTTACAGTTAAATTTTATTAACAACTTCGTCATGCGCGGTACTAGCCTGCGGTTGTTCTGAAAGGCACAATATTTTCAAAACGTGTCTTCAGCTGACACAGATGACAGCAATTGTTCCACACATACAGATATATCTGAAATTCCATAGGTAAAATCTCCAACCAAGCTGCAGTTGCACTCTGTCTAGTTTCAATTTTCTGCCGTTTCCAAAATCACGTTCCTTCTTTCGGGCATCTTTATACACGTCCAACAAATTTATGGTTTGTACTTATTACATATTACAACAGTTTGTGCTTCTTAAACAGGAGAAACTTAACTTTGAGATGAAGAGTGTATTACGACAACAAAGAAACTTGTTGCTCAAACAACACACGACACTTAGAAATACACGATTTATAGACGGAGCGTTGTCCGATGTTCGTGGTTTATCCTGCGTACGATTGATGTAAAGCCCTTCCTGAGATATCACATGGTAAAACTACGTCAAATTTTCTGCAGTTATTACTTACTAAATCGTAAATGGTTAAGTATTTTTCATCGAGACACCAAGTTAATACGATAGCATCGTAAAAATAAAAGAAAAATATGATCTGCCAAGTACATAATTAACCTTGAACTTAATACTGAGAACTGAAGATAAGGAGCTTCTGCCAACTGTGTAGTACAACATCCAAAACACATTGTCACGCTAGCACGCGAACTGCCACAAACACTACACTTTGCAGAGCGACAATACGGGCTGGACTGGCCTCAACCAACAACCCGTTCGAGCACACGGCTGCTGCCGGCCTACTGACTGACTTCGGTTGTACTCCACCACACTATGAGCGTTGGGGAGGGGCGTGGAAGAAGAGAGTAAAAGTGAAAGAGGAGGCCGGCTTGGTACTCAACTACCGGACAGGCATACCTGTCTGCCTGCCTACCTGGCGATTTAAAATCGTCAAGTGCCCGTTTCAATTACTATTACATTTTGATGTAATATTTTAACGCCATATTAACAGCGCCTTGACTGGGCAAGGTAAATCTGTAACACAAAGATTATGGGAACGTATAAAGGGCATGGTAAGCCGGTCTCAGTGACCGCGCGGTCTAAGGCGTAGGTCTGCGGCCGCTCGTCTGCTGAGATCGTGGGTTTGAATCCCACCGGGGGCATGGATGTTTGTTGTGAGTGATGTGTTGTCAGGTACAGGTCTATGCGACGAGCCGATCACTCGTCCAGAGGGGTCCTACCGACTGTGGTGTGTAGTTGTGTGATCTAGAAACCTCAAGAATGAGGAGGCCATGACCCGTGTTGGGTCGCAGCGCCAAAAAAATAATAATAAATAAATAAAGGGCATGGTAAAGAAAATTAGGCCTGCTCGTACTTTCGGGGGAGACGCACGAGCAAATCAGACGAATAACTCAGCATTATGTCCTTTTATAACTCAAAGATTATACATATACGAAGACAACTCCATTTGCTGTTTTGCATATAATGTATACGGAACTTTTCTTCTCGTACCAATAATATGTACTCTTGAGATGGTGCTGTTAGGATGATTATATAACAAAGGGTTCGATAAGTGAGACTTGTGGCAGGGGGCTAAAAATTATAAACACACAGAATTTGGTCTATAATACACGACAAATAAAACCAGTTGGGGCATCCAAATGTATATCGCAGGATGCGATGTTTAACATCAGTGAATACAACTAGGAAACGGCTGGTTCAACAGAGGCAGGGAATTTGTTCACCAGCTGAGTAATTATCCAGTTTTAAAGAAATAACACTCAGGTAGTAAAAATGGGAGATAAAAAATAAAGAAATAAAGCATCTTATCATACATCATGTTGCTGCAAGGTTCCTGATTACGCAAGAGCCCCAGAACCGGTCATGTTGGGTGTTCAAATTGTTTTCTCCTTAACAAAACGAACAGCGTGTTTCGACGAAAGATAGAGCAGTCACTTATCTGTAATTGAAACACACAATGAACCATGATGATCAACGTTCGATACCCAGTAGGTAAAATTAATTCCCCCTTCGTCACCTCTTCCAGCCCAGCTCACAGTCTCACCCTGTCCTAATTGAAGTTGGTCGGAGCGTAAAGGTGGCCCCCCGTGCAGTACCGACTTAAGAACGCGTGGAGATTTATCTCGAAATCTCTATCCACCTTCGTTGCGTGGCGTTTAGACACTTTTTTCATTACACAACAGGAGGGAGGAAAATTATGCATGCAGGCATTACAATCTCAGTAAGCAACTTCTGATCACAAAACTCTACACATTTTCATAGCACCATAGCAGTGAAAGACACTTGTCCGTTCCTGCAGTCGCAAGTACTCTTTTAGTTATTAACACTTGATGGTTGTTGGAGCCAAAGGATATTTTGATCATTGACACAGGCAAATACATTCCAGATGACGAGTAAACAGTTCACCCTACAACCTGCCCTGAAGGTACAGACGATGGATAAAGGGGCAGCTCTACTCTTTCTTTTACCTCGGTGCTAGATTGGGTGCGTGGTTAACTCAAGGCCCCGGCCGCTTTACTACAGGGTATGACTCGGCACCCATTGTACAAGAAGCCGGGTGGGCCCCAGGGCTGGTCTAGAGGGATGTGGAAAATCTCGCCCCTACTGGGATTCAATCACCGGACCGTCCAGCCCATAGCAAGTCGCTCACCGACTGAGTTATCTCGGCCCATACTTAATCAGGTGCGACTCAAATACACTAATCATTCATGCAACGACCAGCATTGCAATGAATGGTTACAACCACACATCAATCACTAACGTGGCTTAACGACGTGCCCTACGTGACTGCAGCCCTACCATCTCACAACAATGCACTATCTTCTATTGAATGTGTGGGTTCTCATTTATACACACGCCAGTGGGTAAGCTCGTCGTGAGCGCTATAGTGGACTAGAGCGGCTAACTTTTACAAGAACGTCCGCAGCGTCGTAAATTGAAAGCCTCTTGATATGCAACATCATCAGGTACAGAAGTTCTATCGTTACAAGTAAGCTATCACAATTACCTTAATCATTAGAGACGATATTGCCCTGAACTGCGCTCAAGATTCCGTTCGTACCACGCGGTCAACAAAGTGTCTCTGTTCTAAAAACAAATAAGTCACTGCTGCATAGGGTAGTCGTCGGTTTTTCTGACATCCATAAAAATCACAGAAATACACAATGTGGGCAGAATGTAGAATTGTTTAGTTCTAAAACTGGTGGTACATAAAGTAAACTCTGGGTCATTAAATATTAATAACCAAACCTGTTCCAGCCGTCATTCAGCCTTGCATTCAGGTGGTGACCTATTCGACACGCAGTAACCACTGAACAGGAGACTGAACCGGTCTCAGAGTCTGTACACACGCGGTTCAGAGCCTGTACACACGTGGTTCGCAGCCTGTACACACGCGGTTCACAGCCTGTACACAAGCGGTTCACAGCCTGTACACAAGCGGTTCACAGCCTGCACACAAGCGGTTCAGATCCAGTACACACGCGGTTCAAAACCTGTAAACACGTGGTGGTAGTAACAGAAATCGCTGCTCCTGCGGAATAAAAGCCAAATCTCCAACCTGCACCAGTCATCTTAATGACTGATAAATATGCTTCACAAGATCACATCTTAGAACGGTCTACTGCTAACTACTTTCATGAAAATCACTTTATCCAGAGCAAGGCAGTTCCAAAGAGTGAACTGCATCTATGTGCCTTTATTCGGAACACCCAGAAACTGTCAATCTTGCTTAGAGTTCTTCAGTATATCCAATCATATGTTGCATTAGTTTCCTTAACATACCATCCCTGCATCTTCCCATCTCCCTCCCTATCCATAATTAACAAGACAGGCAATTTACGTATAACGTAATATTCAGGCGCATTCGTACAAACATTGTTGGAGAAAAAAGCAATAAGCATTACATACCGAATGTGTGTTTGAAGCCTTAGATACCCAGCATGAAAAGCGCATGCGCCATGTCACCTGTCGCCTCTCTGGCTCTACCACATTTTTCCACGTTATCTCATAAACGGCACGATTTTCGGGGGAGAAAAAATTATTGAACAAAATATGTTTTGAATTTCTCTACACAACTTCTGTTTGTAATGTTTCTCATTCTAAGAAATCAGCGAGATATATCATAAATGTAGGCCTAGATTGTAATGAAACCTGAATTTTCTCTAGAGAGTTCCGAAAAATACTCAAAATATCATATTTCACAAAACTCCGTCCAGTGGGAGCCGAGTTGTCCATGCAGACGGACAGATAGACGGAAATGACAAACCTAGCAGTCGCTTTTCGCAAGTTTGCGAAAAGCGCCTGGAATCGCTCATGAACTATCTGATATTACTTGTACAGATGAAACCTGTTTAAATAAACTAAGAGCGAATTTTCACAGTCGTACCGTGCATCTTGATATTATCGAAGTTTTATTACCCACTGATGCACAAGAGAATTGCTTTAAAAGGAGTATTGAAATTTACATTAAAACAGCTCCAACATGTTTCGGTGTAATCACCATCAGGGAGCTAACTATACGAGCTTGCTAAAGTTACGATGTTAAAACAGTCAATTGAAATACATTGGTGTGGTTAATCTGGTGGTGTGGCTACAGCCATACCACCAGATTAACCACACCGATGTACTTTAATTGCCTGTTTTTAACAATTGTAACTTTAGCAAGCATATAGTGCGCCCCATGATGATGATTACACCGAAACATGTTGGAGCTGTTTTAATGTAAATTTTAATATTCCTTTTAAAGCATTTCTTTTGTGCATCAGTTGGTGATAAAACTTTGATAAGAACAAATTATTTTTACTCATAGAGTTAATGTGTGTGTGTATGTGTGTGTATATATATATATATATATACACACACACACACACACACACACACATTAACTACTTCGACGCCACGACCGAGATCCTTATGCAACGAAAGAAGCAGTTTTTCCAAGTAAGTACTTGCTACGTGACATTATCGTTGAAAATAATCATGTGTTGCTGTTTGACACTGTTTAAGATGAACATCTGTAGTACTGCACAAAGTGAACGAGTTAAGGGCTTTCACATACATATAACAAGCTGGGAAACGTATGCATAGTGTTAACGCTGCTGGAACTTTCGCTTTGTTACTGCCTCCATACTTTCATGTCCAGAATATTGACTTTCGGTGCTCACTTATACAGAGTGCAAGATTGAAGATGCCAAGTAAAACACCGATAAATGAGAATATCTTAAATGCGTCTTTCCACTTTTCACACAACAAATACTTGGGGGCTGAAATCATATAATTAAATAATTACGTCTATGAAAAAAAAAATAAATTCAGACACGAATGTTCACTGAGAGTGGACAATTGTTCAAACTGTCAAAATGTCAAAATTAGCCTCTGAAAAAAAGAATAAACAGTCCATTTATAACGTCGCTATTTGCTCTTATTCCGATATTTCGGATATTAGGGCACTGGTGCACTCCTGGGGAAAGGGGGTCTGGGGGCAGTCAGGCTGCACCCCTCCCCAAGCGGAATTTAAAAACATAGATTTTGTAGACACGATGATATCGAAGGTTTTACGTGATTAACACTTCAGCCAAAATCATCCACCCAAATCGGCTGATAAATAGTAAATTCGAATATTGAAAAATATAATAAAAACTTACGAATATGTAGACATACTTTTTTCAGTCACATTCACTCTCTCCTGTAACCTAACTAGATGTCGGCTCTGAGCTTTTGACACGGATTACATAACACAGTTTTTAAAATAAAACATAATTTATGTATAGCCTCAAGGACAAAACCTTTCCCCTCCCCAAAAAAATTTGGGTATGCCTATGTATCCGGGCACTAAGAATGCAGATTTGGATGCTTAAAATAGGCACCCACGTAATCCAGAGCGCCTGGTCGCCAAGGTGACTAAATTATGCACGCAGATGCCCAGTATCTGTAGGTCATAAGTTTGGAACCTGCTTCACGTAACCCTTCTGGCGCCTAGAGAGTTTAGCTTGTTCCTAGACGTTCTGAAAATTTGATGACGCCTGATATGTACCAATAATAAATCTCCGATGTTAAAGTTAAATTTACTGGTTTAATCTTCCAAAGACTAACACACGTGAAAGTACTAACCTGTCCAATGAAACAAGACATGCGAAAAAAATAATGCGTTGTTTCAACGTCCACACACTTTGACCGCTTGTCCTTCTGATACGTGTTATTAAGATTAAAATAAATACGGTGAATTGGTGGAATTACACACATAGGTAAAAAATGGAGGTAAAGATAAAGCAATCCCATTACAGGCCTGGACAGGCCGTGAGTGTTCCAGGAGGCTGAGGGTCGCAGATTTCAAGACAATCGGTACATGAAAGTGGTAAGGTTGTGTAGTGCCCATGAGGTAGGAATATAACTTCTGATAATTCCAACTTAATGGACACTATGTTCTTACCACCGTCGTTGATTTATCTGATAGTAATATGCTGCCACCAGTCCAAAAATGGACACTAAACAATGAATCAACTTAGCTACTTTCACTTATTACAAGTTATACACTCGGACAAAGTGTAGGATAATTTATAACGCAATCCAATAAAGTAAAAAGTATTTAATAAGGGTAATCTGTATATATAAGTAATAATATTGTAAAGACATAAAATCAATATAGTTAGTTACATTCAGTAATAAGCACACGAATTTAGTTGCAGGAACTTGGTGTTTACTATTAAATTATTTGTCTCTCTTCTTCATATAAAACAGTACACGTGAATTTAGAATTTATATACGCGGATTTAATTTGGAAACTGCTCGACTCGGGTAAGGAATAATTTAGTAATTTAAAATGTCAGCACGACTTACCTTCGATTATTATGAAACAGTAGAGCCTCGCGAACATTGCACTGACAAACTTTATCAAACTGTAGCTTCGTCTATGCTTTCAATAATCTCTTCTTCAAAGTGACAGGTATGTAACGCCGGTAAAATGAGTGAGAGCATTTACCTGCGTGTACTGTGTTATATAGACGAGGAGTGATTAATCAGACATTCCAGTAAGGGTAATAAACTTACGCGTCACACAGTGAGCTCAACCTGTAGCAAACCACAGTGGTATTGCTGAGTTATAAGGAAATAAAAATTGTTAAACTTATAGTACATCAAATTTGTAAAATTTTGATGCCTGCTTTCTCTTAAATTAATTCTATTTGATTTTGACATACATTACATCCTCCCGGCCTTAATTAAAAATTCACGGTAAATTTTTAGTTGAATCAAGAATTTAGACCGAATTTTATCAAACGTAACTAACGGAAAGTGTAACGGATGTCCTAACACTATATAGACTACAGTAAAGAATATATTAATGCAAAGGGTTTTACAATCAGTTAAGTTCTTATGAGTAAACATTATTTACAATAAAATCTAAAGAACAGATAAGAAAATAAAAAGACATTAAACAAGGTAATAAACTGTTCCTTCAGTTTAAGTATTTAACGTAACTTGTACTTTGGACTGTAAATTAGAGTGTTGTTGGTTTCATCTCAGACTGTACTATTTCCTGTTGCTGGTGTTATCTGGTCTGGAATTTGCTAGCATTGCAGAATTGCTGTGCTCTCGAGCGCTGGTCCGTAGGCTGGATGCTGTCTCGTATTGTCGCTTCGTCTTGCTTGCAGTAAGAGTTAGGCGTTCTAGATGGCTTGTAGCGAGTACGTCGTAAAAATTACGGTCTTTTGGGGATCGATGTTTGTTGCTTAGTTTGTTTCTGGGTGGGGTGTGGAGGAGGGTGATTGGATAACTGTATGAGGGTTTGGAGGATTGTGTGTAGAAAAACAAGGTAATATTTTGCGGTATAAACAAGAGCGTAGGGAGAAGCAAAGGATTCCGATGATCGTAATTGTGCATAGTCGTAATAATTATCAAATGCCAATATGACTGCCGCTCTCGCTGTAGTGAAGCGTGTACGTGTACAATGCTGTCGACGTCTAAGTTGCGTGGGGACGCCATTACACGTGACTTTACATCATTGAGCTGCTGAATCAATTCTGGTGATATTTTCTCTAGAATTTGTCTCGTGGCCGGTGAAAATGGAAATTTTCTCAGGTACGTACAGATGAAGTGTGTTGAGAGTAGTTTCAGAAGTTTCGTGCAGTTCTGGCAATGTGTCCATTTGAGTAGTTGAGGTGCATCTTGTTGCGTTGGTGATGACGCCATTTCCAGAGAGCGTTTCGGTGTAGGTCATGCATTGTGTGTTGATGCAACAGCGCAGTGTTATCTGACGTAATTCCGGAAGATGATAAAGCCAGGTTGTTTTATGTCGTCGAAGTGTCGGAGTTTGGTGGTTTAAAAGTAAACTTCTTCGACACGTGTTGGTTAGTAACAGTCTGAAAAAATAAACTAGATTCACAAATTAATGTCTGTGAATTGTAAATTCCTCCTTAGGCTGGGCAAACAGTAATGCCGTTTATTTTGCAGTGACTCAAGCCTGCTTCTGTAAGTAACGTGAAGTCGTGCTGATTATCACTTAAACCAAAATAAGGAAATTCAGTGCAGTATTTTACAAACTTATTGTCAGAAATTCGCGTGGGGAAGACAATTTATATATCGTAAAATGTCGGTGTACAGTTTTCATAGATACATGTATGACAATCTTTACCGAGTGAACATTTCCTAATACAGTTACTGTAATTACATTGTAGTAAAGTGAATGTTTTCTACTCCAGTACCAGCAATTAATTCATAGCCTTCGAGTAAGTGTAGAGATACGTTTCGCAGTATGTTATGTAAAGTAGTGGGGTTCATCAGGTTCACAGACAATTTGCCTTCAATCGCATGTTGTATTGCAAATAATTCATCAACTCGCTGGATCAAATGCAGTAATGTAAACTCTAAATCTCGAACAGGTGCAAATATTCTACTTTGACCAAATAAGGGGAGATTAATCCAAATTAGATCTATGTTTACTTGTTTATAGTGTTCGTTGGATTGTATTACAATAGCCTTAACGATATTTGACAAATTTGCAATACCGGCTGCATTTATTTTTACAGTAAAGTCCAAATTTTTAATATAGCTAATCCGACTCGACAAAGTGTGAGCAATGTCTGAATCTCTCGATTTAATTCATCAAGGGTTTAATGCAATGAGTGAAGGTCAGTCAAAGTTGCAGTCGCAAATAAAGTTCTCAATATGGTACCACCAAAATCTATCAGACCACGTCGAGAATCTAACTTAGGTAAAATCTGGTAAAAGTCACAGAATTTTTGTTCCAGTGTATTCAAAAGTGAGTCTATATGCTTTAATTCAGAAATGGACATAAATTCTTTCTTTTGGTTCTCAACTAGAAGAAAATCTCCTTTAATTGTTGGAATTATCTCTTCATATGTGTTTGTATCTATGTCTATGGCAACATGCCACATATTTGTTAGGACGACGTCGGTTTCTTTCAAAAATATCACACTGATTTATCGGTCGGATGGAATATTTGGCTGCTATAAAGTTCAAAATGCATCCTGAAACATACAAATAGTATAGTAAGTTAGTGTGTTTAATTCTATTAATTAAGGTGATTTAAGTAATTTAATTTTCAGTGTACATTAAACTATAATTCTTGTGAAATAATTGTAGCTCGCATTCTTGTAACAGGGGGTTCTGCGCGGGTATACTATAATTCTCACCCTGATGTGGGGTTTTGGGTGGTTCATAATTTGAATCTGGGTTTTCGGAAATTGAAATATCTGCGGGTTGTGTATCGGGTTCTGGAGTACTTGGGGTTTGGTCGGGCGAAGTTCTGTTTTGAAGTTGAACTTCTGTTCTTAGTGGAAATCTGCCAAGAGTGTTCATCTTCTTGCTTTTCTTCTTGATATGAAGTGGGTTTCTTGGGTAACTTCTTCGTAACTTTCTGTTTCAATTTGGGTTTCCAGGTTTGTGGGTTGTAGTTTAATTTTAACCTGTTCACATGGAGAACGAGTTTTTTGTTTTGTTGATCCATTATCTCCTTTTAAATCCGAAAGCCTAGTTACCACCTTGTTCGGTCCCGTCCATTTTTTACAAAAATTTTGGACAAACCAGGTTTGATTGCAGGGTTGTATAAATATACCAAGTCATTCACTTGGAATTTTCGAAATTTGGCTTTGCGATAATAGTACTCCTTGTTTCGATGAGATCGGCTGTTTGCTCCACTTACTAACATGTAAGCTGGCCTTAGGCTGGCCTTCAAATTTTCTAGCCCTTTGCTATGGCTTGGATTTTCTTTGAACTTTTATCCTTTAAATGCTCATTAGTGGGTAGCGCCATTTCTCTACCGTGCAAAAGATAGAATGAGCTGTATTTAGTAGTGATATTTGGAGTTGCTCTAAAAGCCATTAGGTAGAAAGGGACCAATAAATCCCAATTATTATTTGCTGAGTTAACAAAATGAGATAGGCCTGTATGTAACGTTCTGTGTAGCCTCTCGATCATACCATTGGAACTGGGATGATAGCTGGTAGTATTTATTTTGCGGTTGCCCAGTATTTTACGTCTCTTGGAAAAATGTGGACATAAATGTTCGGCTTTGATCAGTAATTAACTTTGAACGTGTAGCGTGTCTGGTAACGATTTGGATTGCGTAAACCCTTGCACACGTTTCAGCACTCTGGTCGCTGATTGGTATAGCCAAACATATTTCGTAAAATGGTATATAAAATTGAGGAGATATTTGTTCTTTCGTGGTGTTAACATGTATGGTCCGGTTAGGTCCACAGAAGTAAATTCAAAGGGGCCTGACGGCTGTTCAACGTCGCCCAGGGATGCCACAAATTCAAGTTCTTTGCGTCTTTGACAAGCATCACACATTTTCAGTCCTTTATGGAATTATGCATTCCAGGCCACAAATATTTGAGCTAAATGAGGTCATATGTTCTTTTAACACCTGGATGCGCTATATGGAGTGGATCGAGTCACTTTAATAATATGACGGATTAGGGTCTTGGGCACAACCAATTGTTTATTGCCTGTCAGGCGTCTGTGCATGACGCCTTCGTCATCCAAGAAAAACTCACGCCTATTGGAATAAATTCCGGAATTTTGTTTAACACAAAAGTCTTCTTTCGCTTGTTCACAAAGGATGTTGTTCCTGTCCAGGATATCCACGTGTACAACAGCACCGACTTGTCTACTGAAAGCATCTACATGGTGAATCTTGGATCCCGCTCTATGTTCGACAGCGAAGTCTAATTAAGACAGCTTAAGACTGCATCGTAAAAGTCGGCTGTTATTTTCAGCGAAGTTGCGCAAGTGGGTTAAAGCATAATGGTCAGTTCTGACTAGGAACTTCTTTCAATAGAGATAGCAACGAAAATATTTTGTTGCCCAAACCAATGCCAAGATCTTAATCTCTGAGGCTGCATAGGATTGTTCTGCCTTAATTAATTGCCTACTGGCATATGCGATGGAGTTTTCTACCCCGTATTGGACTTCGGATAGAATGGCCGCAACTGCCACCTCAGGCATCTGTTGAGGATAAATGGAAGTTCGAAATTTGGATAGGCTAGCACGGGAATTTTTACTGAGCCTGTTCTTTAAATCCTCAAAAGCCTCTTGCTGACTAGTACACCATATTAAGTTTTGGTCCTTTCTAGTCATGATCGTTAGAGGTTTTGCTGCTTCAGCAAAATTTGTTACTAGTCTCCTATAAAATGAGGCTAGTCCTAGAAATGCTCTAAAGTTTTTATCGTTCTTTGGAGACTGATATTCTCTCGCGGCTTTCACTTTATCAGCGGAAGCTGCAACTCCATTCTCTGACAATATGAAGCCTAGATACTGTATTTGCGATTTGTAAATTCGCACTTTCCAGGGTGCAGTTGTAAGTTCGCGTTGTCAAATCTCTGTAGCACGTTCACTAGTCTCAGAATGTGTTCCTCTGCAGACTTAGAAAAAATAATTATGTCATCAACAAATACCCAACATTGGACTCCCGTCAGGTTCTTTAGGACCACGTCCATTAACCTTTGAAAGTTGGATGGACTATTGGACAAACCGAAAGCTAATCGGTTAAATTCATAGTGTCCAAACGGTACTGTGAATCCAGTATTTTCCTTGTGCTCCTCTTTAATACTAATCTGGTGGAATCCCGAAAAAACAATCTAACGTCGAAAAATACCTAGAACCATAAGGCGTAGAGGTCGTTTCCTCGAATTTTGGCAATACATAAGGGTCAAACGTGGTTACTGAATTTAGAGGTCGAAAGTCTACACAAAATCTAAATTTCGGCTTGCCATCTGGACTTTTCTTTGGGACCAGAATGGCTGGAGAACACCAAGGCGAATTGCTTTCTCTTATAACCCCTTTGTCAAGCATCTCCTCAATTTGGGATTTCATATCCTCTCTCAGGGCGTAGGGAGTTTGGTACTGCGGTCTCCTAATCGGTGTACATTGCCCACTATTATCTGATGTTCAATAATGTCTGTACCCTTAAAATCATTCGTGTCTTCATCATGGAAGACGTGCGTATTTTAAAAGACCCAACTCGATTAAGACTTTCTCTTCCTGGGGTAAATGGTCCAGTTTCCCGTGTAGAAACTTCTGATACAGGGCCTCGTTCTTTCGTTTCCTCCGGGATTTTGCAGGTGAAGTTGCGTCACTTTTGCTTCCAGCATTTTTTATTTTAAAAGTGGTTCCGCGATTTGCTCTGCTACGCCAAGAACAGTCTTCTTGGGTATCGTTAGTGATTCTTCACCAAAGTTGGCTACCATTAAAAGTACACAGCTGTTAGAAGCTCGTGTTACTGTGTGACTACCGGGTGACGTCACGCGTCAAGATTCTTGTTCCTGGTTCGAGCCGTGAAAGTGCAAGTGCCGAAAATATCCCTTCTATCGCTATCTGAGCAGGTTCGACACAACAGTGGAGGGGGTTTCCCCTTCTCACTCTCTAATTTTCCTAACACGATCTGCCTACATCGTAGTGCTTTCGTAAAGTTTTCTTATCTTTGATAAGCCAGGATTTATCTGGTTGAACCGTTATCTCGGAACTAAGACTGGCTGAGAACTGCTAATCTGTATGACTTGTCTCCAGTTTACTAGGCTGTGGGCTATGTCTTACTTTACCCTCAGCAAATAGTGAGTGATGCGTTCCCTACGGGCGGAACGCTATACCCCCGAGACACGTGATCGATGTCGGTGGCATCTTACCACACTCGAAATTATTTCGGCACCTGTTTTCTAGAAGAAATCCATGCCGAGGAGACAGGCCGCATCTGAGGGGAGTGGACACACGAGGAACGGGTGTCTATACTCTCGTCCTTCCAACGTGAAAGAAACAAACTGCTCTCCTTTCCTGTCCTGTCCTTTCAAGTGTTTCCCCAGTCACACTATGTTTTGCTTAGGTGACACGTCACCGACCGATATGCCCGGCTGCATTACCGACACTTTCGAGCCGGTGCCTAAAATGAGACGTCTCGCCATTCCCTCTATTTCTACAGAAATAATAGGTGCGCCTAACTCCAACAGAACAGAAACCGAAAACTTTTTGACAGGGTTGTCAGGGGTGACGAGGTGGAAGGACCTGTCTTCGTTCGCACTTCTTACTAGTTTTCATGACTCTTAGTTTCTTTCCTAGCTTCCTGCTTTGTTACGTATGGGGGTTTATCGTCGGGAGAACGCGAGTGCCTCGAATGTTGTCTCGAGTTCCTGCTTCCCGGCGAATAAGAGGGTTTTGCTTCCCTTCGTAACCTTGTAGAACATTCCCCTGCAAAATGAAGTCCCGTCACATTCGTAAAATTTTAGTGCGGCTCGGGTCTGTGCATTCATATTTCCTGCGGTCGTTGGCTTGCCATTGCTACGCGATGTTTTACCGTGCTGACCACGCACATAACTCTCTGCGTGTTTCAGCTCAGTGCCGAGATTTACCGTCCCCGCGGTACGTCTGGCCGTGTGATCGTGATACTAATCTGATCGAGTTTTCAAACCTAGTATAAAAATTCTCATTAAACTTTCCTGTTTTTCTGCTTCTTGAACTGCAAGAGCAATTTGTAAAGCCTGTTCCAAATTTCGCGGACTTTGGTATCGAATATGCTTTCCCACTTTACCCGCAAGTCCCGAAATAAAGCTAGCTAGGAGTATACGCTCAGCATTTTCGCGGTGTATGCGTCGAGCCACTTGATCGTCTGTTTCCCCGTAATTTTCTGTGCTAGCCCTCTACATCTGCCTGCAAACTCTTGAGGACTTTCGTTCCTTCCTTGCCTAGCGGTTTGCAGTTTCATAAAATATTTGTCGGAGTGTATATCTCTAAATCTCCGCCGGAATGCTTCTTAAAATCCTCCCAATTCACGTTATCTTCATGGATTTCTGTACAACAATTCTAAAACGTTTACGCTGCATCTGTAAGACGTAGGGTCGCGATTCTCAGTCTATTTCGTCCCACCTTCCTATCTGCGCAGAACTTTCAATACTATCAAAAAATTGTTCTAGCGCAACAGCAGACTATGCCTGACCATTTTGGAACCAATGATTTTAAGGAAAAGGTCCTTGTGGAGCGTTGGCGTACCCATGGACTAGCGCTCACGTAGCTTCTGTATTTTGTTTTTTTATTCCGCATGTTCCAGTTTAATCTTGCGTAAGTCGTAGTGAAAACTATGTGCGTGCTGAATACAGAAAAATGGAAAAAATTTGCTACCGGCTGTAATTCTTGTTACAATACCCCGTTAATAACCAACTGTAAGCAGTAGCCTTGTACGCATCAGTATTGGTTCAAAGTATTTCAATTCTGCGCGTGGTAATCCAAATCCCGATGCTGCCAATCAATTTGTAGTGCCCACGGGGTACCAATATAATTCCTGATAATTCTAACTTAATGGACACTATGTTCTTATCACCGTCGTTGATTTATCTGATAGTAATTTGCTGCCATCAGTCCAGCAATGGACACTAAACAATGAATAAACATCGCTACTTTCACTTATTACAAGTTGTACACACGGACAATGTTTAGGATAATTTATAACGCAATCCAGTAAAGTTAAAAGTACTTAATAAGGGCAATCTGTATATATAAGTAACAATATTGTAAAGAAATAAAATCAATGTAGTTACATTCAGTAGCAAGCACACGAATGTAGTTGCAGGCAACTTGTTATTTATTATTACATTATTTGTCTCTCTTCTTTATATAAAACAGTACACGTAAACTTAGAATTTATATACGCGGATTTAATTTGGAAACTGCTCGACTCGGTAAGGAATAATTTAGTAATTTAAAATGTTGTCAGCACGACTTACTTTCGATTATTGTGAAGCAGCAGATCCTCGCAAAACATTGCACTGACAAACTTTATCAAACTGTAGCTTCGTCTATGCTTGCAATAATCTCTTCTTCAAAGTGACAGGTATGTAACGCCGGTAAAACGAGTGAGAGCACTTACCTGCGTGTACTGTTACATAGACGCGGAGTGATTAATCAGACATTCCAGTAAGAATAATAAACTTACGCGTCACACAGTGAGTTCAAGCTGTAGCAAACCACAGTGATATTGCAGAGTTATAAGGAAATAAAAATTGTTAAACTTATAGTACATGAAATGTGTAAAATTCAATGCCTGCTTTCTGTTAGATAAATTCTATTTGATTTTGACATACATTACAGTTGTCAGCCCTGCACACCGGCCACCTTTACCCCCAGAAAATATTCCTGGTACTCATTCGTGTTATAGGAGGAAAAGGAAGTATTCCGAGAGAAATCAGTCCCTGCCCCACATTCTTCACCACAAATCTCAAGTTCTCTTACTACGGATCGAACCCGGGCCTACAAAAAAAATATCAACCTTGGTGTATATACAGATTCAACTCGTACTACATAAAGAACACCGCGTGCTTCCGCTAGCAAAAAAATCGGTGAATATTATAATAGAAAAAACTGCTGCTTATTGTAAACACAAATACGCTGTGCGGAGAATATGCGGAGTTTATGAAGTGTTACGCCTCACAGTGCATATACTGACTACTGGGCTATAAAGGGCTGCAATAAGAGTAAATGTCAACAAAAATTAATTAATATAATAAATATTTATGATTAATCAATTAGTGTCGCAAGGAGACTGACCAGAAATTGCTTGTTTTCCTCAGTTAGCAGCATACTACATTATACGAGCATCTTCAATAATTTCTTATTCAAACTCTTTTGTCTTATCTCCCAGAAGCAGTCTGAAATTTGAGAAGGAACTCTCGGCATTCACAGACGTAAGTAGCTCATGTATGAATATAATACGTCCTTTATCCGTCCAGAATCTTCGGAGTGCTTGCATTGCGATAAGTACAGCATTCTACCGCCAACTAACCGTCCCACTTCTTTCTTCCCACTTTTTCCCGGGGTTCTGCAACTTCAACATCCACAACAAAATATCGTCTGAATTCCTTCTTAGTTCATACTTATTTTCCGCGGTTCCGCATCTTCTTCAACAGACAGGGAATCATGCAGTACTATTCCGGAGTCTTTTAGTTTCATGATAGTCGCCGTCGAGTCGCAGTTTGGCCTGATGTAAGCAAAACCACTTTCCCCTTAACACCCTTCAGAATTTCCCGTATCAAAGCCACAGAAATTGCAACCCAAGAGTCACGGCAGTTTTTTACTGAAGCGAAGTGGTTGTCAGCTCCTTGCAAGCAACAATCCTAAGTGATCTTTTGCAGAACACAGGCATGTTCACTTCAGGAAACTCATGACTGATTTGTTCCGGGAATTTATTCAGACCATGTTCTCAGCAAGATACATGTATTAAACGTGAAAGAAACCCCTTGAGAAGTGGCGATGCTACAAGCAAATTCGGTAAAGTCTGTATTCAAAGCACAATCTTTGTGTCATGAACCACATTAGGACAAACACGAAAGGCAATTTATGAAACAACGTAACATTGAGGCGCGTTCGGGCAACCACTGTTGTAGTGGAAAAGAAATGAGTATTACACAACCTTATTGCGTGTGTGTTTGTAGCCTTAGGTATCCAACATGCAATGCGTATGCGCCAAATTGTCATCTGGCCTGCCCCGCACTACAAAATTTTTCATCATTGTCACAAAGTCACGATTTTCGGGTGGGGGAAGTGATTGACTATAAGATGTGTTTCGAGTTTCTCTATAACTTATGTCTCAAACAACTTGCATTCTGAGAGTAACTGAGCGAGAAATCAAAAATTTATATTAGACTTCATGTAAAGTACCCTTTATTCTTGTCCGAATTTAATTAAATTTGAATTAGACTTTCGAAAAATACACATATAAAAAACTTCATGCAACTTCACGCAGAAAAAAAGGAAAAATATAAAAAGAAACACCGATACTCAAAATCCGGGTTTATTAGATCGGATCTAAGGCGGGAATGGCAATGTAACGAACGTAAAATGCAAATTATTGTATATTTTTCATATTCATTTTGGGATTTTCTTGATTTGCATGTTGAAACAGTTAGGTTTCATTCGCTTCCTCATTGCGAAACAAACCATCGCGCACAGTTGCAACTCAGCGCTTTATTGTCAGTTCCCCATTCTTTCGAAGCGCTTGACCCCACCTCTGACGCGATCACTTTGTCTCAACTGTAAATTAAGTTTATGTATCATTTTGCTCTAATATAAACGCCCTCTTTTGCTGACACGGCGTTCACTCGAAGGAATCGCTGTTCGTAGGTCACTACGTATCTGCAAGAGTCTGAGAACAATAATTATTATACAAAGTGTAATATTGATAACGATGTGGCATCGTTTCCTCATACTACAAAGTAAGCCAAATTAACTGAATTAATCTTCTGTATTCCAAATTCATTCGAGTGGAACACTTTCGTAATATAATTCCGACGATTTGAACTAAATTCTAAATTCGTAATTATTCGGGTTTATACGGGAACAATATAATCATTTTATCTTTCTTGTTTTATTAATTACCATCCCCTTCATATCTGTACTATAGCATCACTACACTGTTTTACAATATACAGACTATCTACAGTCCTGTGTGATTTTGATCAGTTATTTGTCACCAGTACTAAACCCTCCTAGCGCACTATCAGTGTTTACTGACTGGTGGCAGTTTTCTACCATTCCCCCTCGCGCTACTTGTATATTTAAGTCCCATAGGAGTCTCTAGTAAAACCTAGTCACCTCCAATTTAGGGCGTTACAAATGGTGGCAGCGATGGGATTTAACAAAATTTGATAGCGGCGGTGCAATTACCACATAGGACAGCATTAACACGAATTAAGTGTGCGCAGTGTGGTAGTACAGGACCACTAAATAAGTGGTTGCTATATACTTTAATGGTAGATTGAAGGAAAAGATACGTAAACGAAATTAGACCGCGAACAGAGCAATTTTTTCCTTTCCTTTTGTGGTTGGTAGGTCAAATTTTTTTTACTCGACTATTGTTAAACAATGGCTTACGCACAGCTACAGCAAGAGCTAGAAGAGTCAAAATCAGAAATTCAAAGACTTAGAGACCGGATGTCCCTAGGAACACCGACCGTTCACAAGGACCTTTCATTAATCTCGCTTATCCCACGGTGGTCAGGTTCGGATTCGACGAATTCTTTACAAGAATTCATTTCAACCCTCGAAGCTTCCGCACGAATTGGCAGGTGGGAACGAAAAGATACAGTTGAAGTAGCAGCGGTAAAATCAGAAGGATCGGCTCGAGTATTTTATCAGGGATGCACAGAATTCCACACGCGACATGCATCGCGGAATACTTTTAAAGACGTATTCGGGAAACGGTACAAGGACGTCCATACGGACCAGTACCATTACGCGAGGCTACAGATGGCCCGGCAAGGCAAAAATGACAGCCCGCAAGAAATTGCAGACAGGTGTAGGGCGTTAGCTCAGAGGATAACATGCCAGACTGACGACCCAGTAGCTCAGGGAGTGCATCGAGAAAATGGAGAACGCATGCTTTTAGCTAGTTACATGGCGGGTTTAATCGGTGTCCCACGTACGCAAGTTCGTTATGCATCTCCGGCTTCGGTAGAGGATTCCATACGAATTGCAGTTTCGGTGCAAGAAGCCGATTGACAGAAGAAATTTAATATTTTGTATGCGCGCCACGACAGCAGAACGTATAGCGACAGCGATAAGTCGCGACACGCGTTCGGTTCAGGTACGGCCAGCCAAGCAGAGGGTCGACGCACGGAGATTCCAAGGAGTGCCAACATGGCAAGATCCTCGAGCACTAGGAACGCGCAGACCAAGGCTGCCTTACGCTGTTACGAATGCGAAGGTAAAGGGCACTTCGCTAGCGACTGTCCTACCAGGTTAAAAAGGGAACGAGGCAACTCCCTACAGCCCGGGAGAAAGAACCAGACCGAGCGTTCAAGACGTTTCGGGTCTCCAGGCAAAAAACACCAAAACCGGACCAAAAAAGATTCTAGGAGTGAAAAAATAATTGGGTAAACGGCAGAAAAGCGTGAAGGAAGACAGCTCCTCCCGCCTTAAAGCCACAGTAAATGCTGTCATTAGGCTCGCAATCTCGGTCGCGTTGAGCACGGTACTCCATTCATTTCGGTGCGAATAGATGTTCGGGTTTTGATCCTTGCACCGGCTCTAACATTTCGATATTGATTCCAGGCCTATCGAAAAGTAAAGTAAGAGACACTGATATGCGACCATACGGTGTAACGGGAGAAACCCAAGACGTTAAGGGACGTCACGCCGTCTCCTTTGTGTTAGGTGGGCGTGAATTCAATCACCAGTCTTTGGTGTGTTCTCTCCCCACTGACGCGGATGGTCTTCTAGGCATGGACTTCTTAAAAGAGTCCGGGGCCATAGTGGACCTAGAGTGCAATAAAATGTCACTTACACACATTGGGAAAGTGCCCAGAGCGAAAGGCATGACGCTCAATACAGGCACTGCAATCACTTTTTTATGGAGGTAAAGAGGGACACAGCCCTCAACCCACCCGACAGGAAGCTCGGTGTATGGACAAACAGGTCCCAGCAGAGTCCCCTCGTGAGGGAACCTCTAACCCAGTTAGAGCATGGTGAGTAAAAGCCAAGGATAACATCACAATGGCACCTAGGAGCCAACAAGTGGTGACAGGTAAATTAAAACTCGAGCAGGAGCAGGAACCACCACCCCTTGTGTGCATCGAGCCAGCGGACATCCCCGTTGAAAAAAGTCCTCCCTGCACGCACACTCACACGGTAGAGTGCAGCCCTAATAAAACGTCACTCATGACGTCACGGGCCGACCAGAAGGCTGCCAGATGGCCTAACACGAGCGCATACGTCATGCTTGCTAACGTCAGCGACCAAACACTGACCGTCCCCAAGTCGACCGTTCTTGGTATAGCGGAAGAAGCGTCAGAGCCGCTGATAGACAGGATAAACCAAAGAAAAGAATTAAATTCCGATTCGTCACTTATGCCTCAGAGGAAAAAAATGAAACTTTATATCGCAAGCTGCTAAACGGGAAATTAGTTCATTTGAATCAGGAAGACAGACAACTTATTCAACCGATACTAATAAAGTATGCCCATGTCTTCCATGAGGAAAAAAGATTTCAAAGGGACTAACGTCATTGAACATGAGATACAAATAGGCGGTGCACGACCTATTAGGCGTCCCCAATACAGAACCCCGTACGCACTGAGGGAAGAAATGCAAAC
>Ga0268261_10000652_pt1 | contig 22342 bp, 9 predicted proteins | sample TergutNc150P1_FD_190353 | JGI IMG/M metagenome (GOLD analysis project Ga0268261, IMG submission 190353) | Nasutitermes corniger P1 segment gut microbial community from laboratory colony in Florida, USA - Nc150 P1 (SPAdes) (version 2) | ecosystem: Host-associated > Arthropoda: Insects > Digestive...
TTTGGAGTTCCACATGTGGTATGGCCTGTTTTAGTGCATGGAGTTTCATCCTCCCAGAATGATGATGCAGTGCACACCACCATCATTTGTGTATTTAGATAGCAACTATACAAATAAAGGTTTGAACTCTCATTCTTCTAGATCCTTCTGCCCATTAATAATAAGTGGAAATCTAAAAACCTAAGGTCTGTGTGTGATTTAAGTTTGTAGAACAAGTTGGAATGTCATCAAGAATAATGAGTTAAAGTAGAAAGGATGTGCTGCAATCTAATGTTGTATTTCTCCTCTCTCCTCCGTTTCCCAGCAGGGAAGTCTGCGAGCCTATATGTACATGGCGTGTGTGTGTGTGTGGGTGTTTTTAATATGTACAGTATGTCTGTGGTTCTGCTGTATTGAAATGTGAAAAATTTGTATGTGTATGTTGTGATACAGGGAGTATGAGTGCATTCTCAGATTTATTGTACATAATGCAGTAAATTCATGTTTAACAATATCATTTTTGTTGAAGAAATGCTGAATGCTCGCTTCTTCTTAATGCCCCTACACTGTGTGAAAAAGTACATTTTATCCCAGGTTCCTGGTATTTATTTTCTAGACATTGGATGCAGATTTTTTAAAAGTATTTTGTGTTTCATGGTGGAAGTTGCAGTGTTTTAAATGTTTAGATAAATTCAGGAAGTTTGCAATGCAGAATCAGAAGGGCAGAAATGTTAACGTGTGTACAAAGTGAACATGTAAATGAATCCCTTTTTATACAGTGCTTTGTGTCTGATAATAATACCTTTCTTTGTGCCCTGTCACACATCAGGTGAGAAATTAAAACAGTTTTAGGTTGGGTGAAATTTTGTGTAGTTGAAACTTAAGAGTGAATGTATGTTATTTTTTTGTAAAATAATTTGTTTTATGTGTTTGTATGCCTTTGTAGTTATGTAAAAAGAAATCAAAATTCTCTTCCTTTCTTGCTCATTTGCTTGCTTGTTTGTGATTGTTGTTATTATTATTATTACTGTGGGAAATTATTGCACAGTTATTTATTTAAAATAATCCAGAATTTTTTTTTTTTTTGGAAAGTTCTGATTCTTTTTACCATCTGTCTCTCTTAAAAAATACAAACTTCTCAACTGAGATGTGTCACGCTGTACAACATTATTGTTATGGTAGTACTGACGATTGCTCATAGAAGAGAATCCTGTGTTTTTTTCATTCGTATTTTGTCACAAAACGTGTTTTGTCTGTTGATCTTGATGCTGTGGCCTACTGCTGTCAGATGCCAGTCACATTTCATTTCGTTTTTTGGAAGCAAATATTACATTCTCTTGCCACATATTGTTTCAGTACTTTGCTCTGTAAAACATTGTTAAGAATTAATTATTTGTGTTTATATTATTGCTTTTATGTGATAGAAAACAACAGTATCAAGTGTTATTATTTGTCCCTAGCAGCATAACAGAGACAGACCACAGAGACTGAATGATGGGCCTAGATAGTTCTGTTGTGTATCATCTATAACTTTTTGTTTTTATGTGTTAGAAGATGTGTCAGAATAGTCTGCATAACACATACAGAACGAAACATGTCATCTGTTAAGTACATTACTTTGTATAGGTTTTTCCATATTTCTGTTCATATCTTAATGTTAAAAGATATTTTAACTTGTAACATGTAATGTCGGTCTCTGGGCTTAAGCCAAATGGCTGGCATCAAGACACCAGACCATAGGACCAGTGATAGTTTCAGCCAGATACTGCCTTGATTTCATTGACTGTAGCTGACGTATGCATGTACTGCGTGTGCACCGTGATAGAAGTCATCAAGATATTCAAAACTTCTGTTCATCTTCAGCAATGGTGACGGGTACAAACTGAGCAAAGTCTGGCTGCATGTCTCTTCTACCAATTCTTGTCCATATGACCCCTTCCCATTGGATAGCACTGCTGTCTGCAGTCCTACCATTATTGCCACTGTGAGAGTTGTGTGTACTGTTCCACACTTGCTGCTCATTTTCCCTGAATATGTTGATTTCAGGGTGCACCAATATTTGAACAGCTTCAGTGTAAGACATGGCTAAACCCAGCATTTGTACATAAAACACAGGCTGCAAAAATCTAAGAACAAAAACATGTTTTAATGTCCTTGAGTTCTGCAGTGCAGGTTTGTAATTTATGATTACAGTGATTGACAATACTGTCATGTTCTTCACATGTGGAATGTGGTTAGGTGTGTGTAACCCTTTTCCCCATTGTAGCATGACATTTTAAATGCTTTCTGAGGTCTTAGGAGAGCAATAGTGGCCATTAGTGTGTTGAATCTACCTGCTATGCAAATGAATTTTTTGGCCTATTTTATAATTCTTTTTTATTTATTTGCATTTCTGTTTGAAATAGTGCCAATGTTGAAAACAGTTGTGAATTTAACTGTGTTGGAGTTGTGAATGGTGAATGTATGCTACACAGTTACTGTAGTGAAAGTATAATGTGAAACATGTCGTGCATTTCATACATGAAACGTTACTGAAATTGTGATCTAAAGTTGCGATACTGACATCTTAAGTTTGAATTTAAAGTTGTGTAAAATGTAAGTGTTCAGGTTTTTATGGTGGTTGCTGATGAAATTATTTTTCTTTTAGGTTTCTGAGCCACACAGTGGTAAGATGTTCCAATGTTTTAGAGGAACATATTGGCTTCTCTGAAATGTTAGATATTTAACTACTGTGCGGGGCAGAAACCCAAAAGAATTCCATCATTTTGGTTTCATAAAATAAATGTATATTAATTTGTGTATTTTTAGGTATGGTGCACATGAAAGCATTGTTATTTGTTCATGGTAGGTAATATTGAATTTTATGTTTTAGATATAAATATTTTGCATTGTATACTTGGTGTTGTATGAAAACAGCTTTGGTTCAAAGTATGATTGAAAAATGTTCACAGAAAAAATGTCAGTAATGACAGATTAAACAGTGCAAGCAGTTGAATCTGCAGTTTCTTATCTGTGTTGCATTTTGCTACTCACAGCTCTATATGGATTTGAATGCCATTGTCACATCAAAATGACTTGCTGTGATCAACCTAAGAGAAATGTAAAATGCAGAAATATGTTTTTTATTTATTTATTTTCACAATATATAGTATCACTTCCTTGGACTCTGTCGCAGACAATATTTAGCCATGAGAAAAGAAATCTTTTCAGTGTCAGTACACTTCTTTGTTGTAATTTTAAATTCTCATATGAAGAATAAGTTTGTAATTATTAGGTCTTAGATTTAAGCATTATTTTTAAAATTATTTTATTTGAGAGGAGATGGAAAATTGTTGGTGAGTGTATTGGGTTTGTTTCCAAATTCCTTGATGGGTGAACTGTTGTCCGGTGTCCATTTCAAACCCTGAACTGCTGAAGTTAGATGTACAGGATTGTACAGTGTTTATAAATCACTGATATGGAAAGGCCTTCAGCTGCATTGAGTGTCACAGATTTGACTTCTCCAGAATGTAAATGCTACAAATACAGTACTGAAAACAGGAGAATGCAGAATGGAGATTGTTAGAATAAATTAGAAAAGTCACATTTTGTATTTTAATATAATTACCTGTAGAGGGTTAGGAAGGTCTTAAAATCGTACGCATGCATTGCCTTGGGAGATGGGTTGTGGAATACTGATAGCACTGTAATAAGTTTCAGGTTAAGTATTTACAACGTATTGTTTGTTATTAATACAGTTAAAATGAATGTAACACAGAGATACGCAGTTCGTGCTTTGGTGGTGTACAGAAATGTATTTTAAAACTCCATAAACCTGAATGTCATAAATTGCAAGTAGGAATTGAAATATATATTTTTTATGGACCTCATTCAGAGTGTTGAGGTTTTTGATATAAAGAAGGCTTCTCAGGTTTGATAAATTATGATGATCAGCAGTACACTTTATTCTAATATATTGCATTATGCTGGTTGTATGTGTAATTGAATATCATTCATATATTAAGTCAGCACAAAATATCAGTAATGACACACGGTTAACTGGAATGTGTGGCTGAATACAGTGTTCCATTCTGTGTCTGTTTGTTTCTATTTAGAAGTTGGGTGTAGTGGATCTGTTGTGTACACATACATTTTAGGTTAAAATTTAAATGAAGTCTATTATAACAGCAGTTATGAATTAATCACACCAGCTATGAGTACATTCGATTTCCTGCCACAGTTGTACAGTTTCAGCAACTACATGAACTGAGTACCGGGTCATTGTCATGTGATACTGGTAGTGCAAGTGGATGAGACTTTCTTGTTTGTTCTAGCAGTCACCATTTTCAGAACTGTTTTTTTCCTCCCATGGCACAACAGCTCCTAGTAGGTCAGGACATCTTCTTTGTCAAGGCTTCATAATCACACTCAGTTCAGGACATAAATGGTGCATGCAAAAATGTCTGTGTAAAGGTTGATGAATTCAGAAATTCGAGTTATGCCATGTAATAAGATTCTTTATTATTGTTGAGTTGAGAGCATTCCTTCTTGATTGCAGAATATATTATAACATGGGAAGGACTAATACCAGTTGTCACAGCATTTGTAGAGTGAACTGTAATTTACATTAGGTTTCTTCACTGTGTCTAGTTACATATTCTCGTTTCCACATACCAAGCGTAACATTATGTTACACTGTTAGAATAATGTAGAAATATATCACTGAATTAATTTTATGTCACATATGACAGTGAACCTATCAAACTACTAACATGAGACAGATGAGGTGGGTGTGGCTGTTTATTACTACTTCTGGCAGTAGACTTTAAATGCCACCGCCCATTACCAAAACCTGTCACTGGACATGATCTTAAGGCATTTCCATCTGTAAAAAAATTCTTGTAATCCAACATATGAAAATCCAGAAATCCTGATAATCTGGCACATGAGGAGAGTAGTCCCCAGACTGGAAGTTTTGCTGTTTACCAGAAGAGAGCCTGATCAATGAAACAGGCATATCTCATGGACATATTCAAAAAGGCTTCCAGAAGTATGTACATCAACTGTTGTTGTATCTCCTGACCCCTTGTGTCCTTCATCAATTTCTTGGACTACAAAGCTCCACAAAAAACAGATGTGGACCCAGATGACCTCTGAACCAGCAAATGAAGGAGATATCCAAGTAGAATACTCCTCTGATTTGTTGTACAAAACAAGAAATTGCCTGTAATAACTTAAGTCAGTATAGGTTCCATATGATAAACCAGAATATTCAGTAATTCAGTGCCTTTCTGGTCCTGTGCAAGTCAGATTAATGGATTTTGCTGTATATCCATTCCTGACAGCTGTTCCCCTAATGTCATGAAGTTCCTATCATGTGCTTCCTTCCTTTATCCTCCACTGGATATACTGTCCTGGGTGTTTTGCTTTAAGGGAGTAAATAAAGTGAGGCATTGATACACATTTTGGCTTCATGTAAACCTATTTGTATGCCACAGATTTCTCAGTCAGGTATTTTTCCCCTCCCCATGATGTAACTGTTGTAGGGTTTTGTGAAAAATTTCTTCATGAGGTACAAGGTCTTATTATAGGCAAGGTGTAACTTGAATTTGTTTGAACTGAATAACTATTTTTTGGTCACTAAATTAAATTAATCTTGGAACATGACTAAAATTTAAACTTTTGTACATTGTCATATAGTCAATAATTCTTCAACCTTTTTCACACTAGTTTAACTGTGCTTTATTTTACACCATACTATATGGTACTGTCATAATTTATTGTGGAACAATATTTCAATATTCATGTGAGCAGTATAATGTATAGTTAAAACAGGATCCTATGGAAGTCTGGCATGTAATCAACAAATGACAGAGTAGGAATTATGATAATTACTTTTATATGCATTTTTGTAGCCATGTTGGTCCACCCATTGATTTCACAGTCCAGGTGACTGGTAGTCTTTGTGAAACCATTTGGTTTGTCAGGTGAAAGCATTAAGTAATTGTGAATGATTCTCATTGCAGCTGTTTTTCAGGATCATAGAGTCCACTGTATAACAGTAGAACTTGCTGTATTACATGTTTGATCATGAAGAACAGACATAAGTAGTTTGTATCAAACATTGCTAGTACCAAGGTAGATGCTCTCTTTGAGGCTGGCTTACTGGATGTGCTGTGCTGTGTAATTGAAAACTACTAAGCAAAAAAGGAAACTTTCATTTTTGCCAAAAGGCATAACTTTGTGTTATGTTATTACAGTTCTCGCTCCTCACACCATACACATTACAGTGGATCCAGTAGGCAGCACTTCTTAAACCACTCTACATCACTTTAATTTATTAGTGTTTCCACTGTGAATAAGTAAACAAAAGGATCTAAGTTCAAACAGGATGTGTAGAAAATAGAATTTTTCCAGACACAGAAAGTAGAAGTTGTATGTATAATATGTTGGATGTCATGCAGTTTCATTTGTATTGTAATATTCTCAGCTGAGTTTACTTTCAAACAAATTCTGTATAGTGCCATCTTGTTAAGACTAACAGTGTTGTTTTTAGAGAGATCAAAACGTTCTTCCGCAGTGTCAGTGCTTTGTGTGACCTTGTGTGTAAGGGAAATGTTTTGTCAGCTGCATGCCTGCTGTACTGTCATTATCTGATTAAGTGAATGCTGTTAGAAGTGAAGCCAGTTGTTACTCTTAGTTACTTATTGGATATGAAATTTGTTTCTAATCCTTACTGTATAAAGGAGATTGTATATACTGGTTGGTCATTCCCCATTGACAATGTCGACAAGAAAACTTGGAGATTTTTATTACTGGCTTTATTTGGCCCTATGCCAAGTGTTGTATCCTGCACACTTTCTGTACCTCCACTTCCTAATTTCTGTCCTCACACATTGTACTCCTCTCCCCATTTTCTTTGCATGCCTGTTTTCAACCTGACTTTTCACTTTCTGCTTTCATCTTTTTATTCCCCTACTCCATTGTCTTTCCTCCTGTGCCAAAAGAGGATGAATGGAGTGTAAATTGAAGGAGGAAAGGTTGGTGTGGGTACGAGAACCGAAGATGCGGGGAAGGGGTGGAAAGAAAACGGAGAGGATAAAAGGTGAATGTAGGAGGAGATAAACTGAGGTTTAGCACTAAAATGAAAGTAATTTGAAAAAAATTTATTAGGGTTTTTGTCATGATTTTCAGTGGAATACATCATACAGTTTGTAGTGTGCAGGACTGCTTCCTGTACATGTTTGCTTAAGAAAATTTGTATTCATCCACCTACGGTGAAAGTGGTGGAACAATGGACCTTCCATAGTATTTTATCATGAGGACCTTTTTGTAATTTGTAGTCCCCCCCCCCCCAACCTTCATATTGTACAGTTGTGTAGGATTTTTAAATAGGAAGACATGTATTCATTACGAGGAAATTTTACAGAGCTCTGAGAAAGATTCATTGTTGAAAATCATAAGATAAACCTGTGGAGTTGGTGATATTCTCTAAGGTAAACCCATGACAGAGCCCAGTCAGGTAAGTGAGGACAGGGGATGGGATGGAGGATACACATTGTGGTAGCAGTTAGTGCTTGGATTTTAAGTCCGTAACATTTGTTTACAAATTATATCACTGAATTGTTAGGCCCATTCGCTTAAAAGGAATGTCGTGCACTTTAGTACAATCCCAAGCATGTCTAGAAAATCCCGAACATCTGGACAACTGTGTTTCATTAGATCATGTTACTTTTTAGGTGTTTCACTTAATGACTGTCAATTAATAAGATTACAGTATTGGTGGCAGATGCATGAAATATGAGTATGGAGAATCAGTAGAATAATGTAGACAGGAAAATTGAAATACCTGGAGAAAATCTTGTCACTTTGTCTGCCATAAATCTCATGTGCACTATTGTAGAACTGAATCCAGGCCTCTGCTTTGAGAAGCTGGCAAATAGTAAGTTACATCTTAAAAGTATTAGCTCTCTTGAGTATGCAGTGCCCCCACATCAACTGACCTGTTGACGAAAATGCTGCAACAGTGGTACCTCTTCATTTATGTATGTGGAAGATCAGTCAGCACTCACTCAAATATGGCTGCCCATTATGTGTTTAAACAACTGTATCTTTTTAGGAGGTTTTACTTGCTTACCTAATCCACGTGTTATCGTCAGTAGTATGTAGTCTTGTCATTTATGTTCTTGACTTCACTGCACTGCATTGGCTTCATCATGTTGGTGTTAAACAGTTGTTCTAGTATATGGCCCATTGTTATAGGTTAATAATGCGTCTGAAGATCGTAATTACAATAGGTGACACAGACTGCCAACTAGAACATGTACATACCAGCACATAGGCATATGGAATACACAAGATATGTACAAAGGTTGTTAAAAATTTATGACAGGGAAGTGCCTGTACTGTGACATGGTCGTAGTCTTGTCTGACAAGATTGCAGTGATGTATTAACCAAGAGACCACAGTATAGATGACATTGGTTGGATGGTGTAAGAAGGCTTGCACTTCGAAGATGATTTGTTCATATTGAAGTGCATAGTGAGTGGCCAGATTTCATTGCATGGTGACTCATTATACAAGTATGTACACTTGCCATGGACATTGGTTATATCTCTTAGTTCTGTCATGGCTGAAGAATGTGTATTTATATGAATCAACACCTAACTGTCCCACATTATATACATGCATAGGGCTGGAGCCCATGGTTGGACACTAGCCACTGGGGTTACTGAGTGGAGTCTGAAGATTATTGTGCTTGGGCTCAATTCCCATTGGACAACTCTTGTCATCTGTTGCAGCCTATTAGTCACAGTATGCCAGGCTCAGCTCTGTAAAACCCCATTTGTCTTGAAGTTACTGGGGTGTAAATGTGTCTGAATTGCCTCCTTCACCATACAATTCACATAATTGTTGCTTTTTCCCATCTATATGTATAGCAATCTTCATACTTGACCTAATAACCCCACTGACTTGCATGCAACCACAAACTGTATTGTGCAGGTGTGTACTGTGGGCAGGTTGGATTGTGAGTCACATCAAAACTATGATCATGGGGATGGTGTTAAGCTCTGAAACAGTAGTTAACTTGAACCAGCTGGCAGTATGAGAATATTCTGCCGAATTCATTCTCGGTAACGGCTTCAAGAAATAAGGCAATATGAATCTGTGTTTTACCTATGTTGCCAGTTGTTTATGTGAATGACTGCTGTAACCATTGTAGTAAAAGACATTTCATTAAATTTTGTAATGTTAATTGGTGTGATGTGCAGTCTGTGTTATGAAATGGTCCCAGAACAAAAAGAATTGTTCTTTTGGTCCTGGAGGAAATTGTACTAAGGGGGTTCCATTGTATCTGTTATAAGTAGTGTACTGATTAGAACTTTTGTTTTTCTGTATTTTATGTTCTACCAACCTGAGTTAGTTTCTGTGCGTTTTGCAACATTACAAGCCACCTGTCAGTAATTCTGTTTGAATACAGTAACTGGTAACTCAGAAAAATTATTTCCTGCTGGAGGACACATTAATTGAGGCACAATGCTACTTAACTCATTTACCGTTTCATTATTTTCTTCTCTCTGTTTTCTGGCATCCAGCACTCACATCTGTCAAAAATATGTTATTTGTAATGACTTTTGTAGTATATCATGATGTAATTCCTTTGTATACCTTATGGTTTGAAGGAAAGAAAATTTCACTCTTAGACTAAAACTTAATGCCTAAGTTTATGTGAATATTGTGTAGATATCTGCTTATTTTTATATCAGAAAAGGCACTAATGAATAAGGCATCATATGAAGTGATTTCTGGGCAGTCATTACACAGCACACATTCTAAAGCTGAGTATTTAATTTTTATTGTTGCACTGTGCATGTTGCTATAATTGCTGTTTTATTCCAACTCATGCACATATATACACTTTAAAACACTAATTCACTTTATTGTTTAAAACACTTAAAAGTATGTTAAAAACATTTTGGTGAGATTGCCCCTACATGTTTCGGTCCAGCTGTACAACCATCCTCAGGGGGCTTGTGAGCAGTACTTTGTGAAGTTAATAAATTTGATTCCGTTGATGTACGTTCGTTGTGTGTTTGTGCAGTATGCGGCCGTATGTCATTACCGTCGGTTTGTATGTGTGTCTGGAGCTCCTGTCCAGGTGAGATCTGGTCATTTACCAGATCTCACCCGGACAGGAGTTCCGGACACAAACCGACGGTAATGACATACGGCCTCATATTGCACAAACACACAACAAACGTACATCAACGGAATCAAATTTAGTAACTTCACAAAGTACTGCTCATGAGCCCCCTGAGGGTGGTTGCACAGATGGACCGAAGCATGTAGGGGCAACCTCACCAAAATGTTTTTAACATGCTTTTAAGTGTTTCAAATATTAAAGTGAATCAGTGTTTTAAAGTGTATATATGTGCATGAGTGGGAACAGAACAGCAACTGAGTATTTAATGTTGTAGTTAGAAATCCTGTTTTCATATGAAGCTTTTCTTCACAGCACTTATCACTTTCACTTCATATATGCAGATTATTTTTATTTAAATTGAACCACTTGCAATGTAAGGAAGTGACCATCTAGTTGACTTGAGCCCTTGTTCACACGAACCTAGCAAACTGTGACGGTATCTCTGCTGAGGTACATAGATATGATTGCAATTGTTTCTCATCTGTTAGGAAGTTGATGGTGGTGGTGTCAGATGTAAAGTGTTTGTATTGAAAAAAAGTTTAGTGCTGCAAATCAGGGCATACTAAATTGCTAACAGTGGTAGTCCTGTGTTATTGAATAGAACATATAATGCCATACCACTATGAATAGAGTGCAGTCCCAGTTATTTGGCCAGAATATGTTGTGGTATTGCTCTGTTGAATAAAATATTTGTATACATAGAAATTATTTCTGTGCCAGCCCATTATGAATGACAGTCATGAGAAAGCATTTTCTCTTATGGCCTATGTGACATTAAGAATAGACCGTGCCTCTCATGACAAGACCGTTGCACCTTAGCCACATGTGGAAAAGAATAGTGCTTGCTGTTCTGTTATTGCCTGTGTAAGTCATTATGAACAGGAGCGTAACATGACACCATTAATTTCCTTGAAAGATGTGCCTGAGTCAGTACCGTATTGACCACCTTTGCCAAAGAAATTTCATATTGTGCCTCCAGATAACAGTACCACTTGGTACATATTGGTAGCACATTGAGTTTAGACTTTTAACTTGTAGTCTGTAGAATATTCCAGGCTATTTAGGTGGGATATTTTTGGCAGAGGTTTTTATAGGCAAAAAAATGTGTGTGCACAGATTGTTTTCTGTACAGATTCTGTGCTCCCTACTCAGTTTCAACATAACCATAATAATTTTCCACTGAATTGTCAACATGCATTGTGCTAGTAAAAAATATAATGTGGACAAGCCAGATACAAACACACACACCACAAGCTACATTCATGATCAGTACATTGCATCATTTTTAGGCAGGTCTTTTCTTGTCTTATGTGATTAAGCTTTATGTTGGAACACATACAGAAATAATGCATTGTTATTAAACAAGTATGAAAATTTTTAGAACAAGTTTACATCTTACAGAAGAAATCTCATTGCAACCCAAAAATAAGAGACTGAACTGGAAAATTCGACTTTCTTTGGGTGGTGCCAGTGGAAGTAAAAGTCCCAAAGACAGCACAGTCTATTCTTAATGCTGGGTGCAGCACAGTGACAGACTGATAGGCTAAATGGTTCTGGCCTAAAATAAAAGTAGTTAATTTTGTATGTGTTTTAAATGAACTATCCAAAAGCCTAGATGGGAAACCCCTCTGTACTTTAGTTTAATATCTGTCTCGTGAATTGTAATACTGGTATTCTGGACATGTATCAAGATTTTTCCCGAGGAATGAAACTTGAAATTGCTGCGTTCCAGAACACTTCTCTTATTATCAACATGTGTAAAAGCCTTGTTTCCAAATTGTTTAAAATTTTTTTGTTATAATGTATAGTTGAAGGTGTTAAGTCTCTAGCTTTCTCTTCTTCTTGTTTGACATCTACTTGCTGGAATTGTGAAGACTTGTAAACTGTACAAGCAACATGTCATTAATGGCAGCACATGGTTACTGATGATGATTATACCATTCCAGTTCTTCAAAATAGTGTGTTCATGCATATGCACACTCACACGTGTGTGTGCGTGCGTGCATCAAATATGTACGTTAAGTTTTTCACTGTAGTGACTACGCTATGTGCTGGATCTCTGTGGAATTTTGATTGAAGTCCTGAGGGAGGCAAGAGATTTTTCTTTTCTCCAAAGCCTGCAAACCACCTCTTTGGGCCACCCAGCGTTCTGTTCAGTGGGTATTGGGGACCCTTCCTCAGGAGTAAAGTGACTGGTACATGTGGCTAACCCCTCACTTATCTAGTACTGAGGTTAAAAAAAGTGAGGCATGCTATATCCTCCACTATTCCATATGCCTTTGTGGCATGCTGAGGGACAGCTTTACCTTTGTACATAATATCTTGCAGTACTATACACTCCCTTGCAGACTCCCACCATGAGCCTTATATGTTGCACCATACTACCTTCCCACTGGGTAGTACCACACTCCCATCCTTTAGTTCATTGTGACATTAAGGTATCAGGCTGCATCCACCTCCCACCTCATTTATCCTGCAGATAACAACTGCAGTATATGCAAAAATGGAACAACTTTAACAAAAGAGACAGCTGCCCATGCCTCCCAAAAACTTCATGTAGAAGGATATCTTGTTAGATAAACCATCTCTAGTTGGACTGGAATTATTACTTCACCTCATGTTTACAAGCCAGTGTTTTCAGTTACATTGTGTGCAATGTGTTGTTAATGGAATTCCCAGTTATTTTAACTATATGTATTTTCTTTATTGTAACCATACTTTAACTCAGTATCTTACCCCATTAAGGAATATCGGTTTATGATTAATCAATCAATAAGGTCTTCAGAATAATGTTGATGCGGTCCAACAAGAAGAATTTAATGGGGCTTCGTGGTTGAAGGGTAAAGCAAAGTGCAGTTGTTTTGGTTCGGCATACCTTCTCTTTTTCTTGTTTGTAATGCAGCCGAAACTTTTTGTGTGTTGAGGGGTAATACCAGGCCCCCACCATGGTTTATCCCTCAGCCTTTATCTCTAGGGACAATGGATATCTGCCCTGCACCACATGGACATTTTCAAAAATTATATCTGGCAGTATAAGTCAAAAATACATTATTTAAATAGATGTTGGGGGGGTTGTATTATGATATTGGTTTTGAGTAGAGAAACCTGTGAATTTGAATTTGATGTGACAGTAAATGACACAGACCCTGCTTTTCTTGGTAACTGCTGACCGAATGAAGTGATTGCCAAAACCAGGATATTGTATTGATGTTAATAAGTGTGAGAACACAAGTAGCACATGAATGTTAGTATTATTGTGCGAATTACCAGTAGTGGTACAGCCCACACAGAAAACTGCACATGTGAGGAAGAGTTACAGGCAAGGCATAATGTTTATATAGAGTGGGCAGATATTAATGCTGGAATTTTAAACATGAACTGTACATTAACTGCTGTACACACACAGCCAGTAAACCGGCTGCCCTCTTCACCTCTTACAGTTATGGTGTGGTAAGTAAAAGAGGTGCATCATGTGTTCCTTGGCACACAGCCACACATTTCAATAAATAACTTAAATAGCAAAAAATCAAAAAAAGAACAAATAAAACTTTAACATAATCAAATAGAAAATCACCATAAAATCCACAAAACTAAATTAAACCACAGCCAATTATAAAAGCAGAACGAGGTATGAACCCATTAGCTTATTTTAGCTTACTTTTCTGTGTTGAGATTTATTTGTTTCAGTAATAACTAATTTCAGATAAATTTAAGGTTTGTAAGTCTGTGCATCATTGTACAATTCAAATAAATCGCCAACCAGATGCAACAGTTTTCCAGTTTATTATCCTGACGTTTATTTACAGCTTAATATGTTTCGGGCGTTTTCCCGCCCATCATCAGGAGCTCAATGACTGCAGTGGCAGCCTCTGGTTATACGTTCGTATTGTGGTGACAGTCGTGCCGTGTTCGTGGTCGGGCTGGTCGGTCCGACCACGAACACAGCACGACTGTCACCACAATACGAAGCTATAACCATAGGCTGCCACTGCAGTCATTGAGCTCCTGATGATGGGCGGGAAAATGCTCGAAACACATTGAGCTGTAAATGAACGTCAGGATAATAAACTGGAAAACTGTTGCATCTGGTTGGTGATTTATTTGAATTGTAATTTTAGATAGTTTTATTTCTCAACCAAAATGTGTGTGTGAAACATAAAGTAATATTCATATAGGAGAAAACTAACAAAATTGAAGTTCAAAATTACTTGTAATTCAGTCCACACCTATTGATAAGACAAATGTTTTTGTTTTTACAATATAACTACTTGTCTGGGCTTATAATAAAGCCATTGTCAGGCTGTCCTTATAACAATATATGGAGGAACTTTGCATTACAGTATTTAGCAACACTGCTGTGACAACCTCAAAATTTGCAAATATTGCAACGAATTAATGCATGACTAATATCTGATACTGTATATTGTCTTATGTTTTGCAGATGCAATATTTATGAAACTGGATGTGTTTCTTTTATCAGGTGTTGAAAGGAGACGGGGTTCCTGCATGTTTGGTCTTGTTAAAAGGGGTTAATCACAGTTCCTCATCAAAGGTATAGATTAAATAAATTCCAAGTGATAAATGGTAGGCTACTCAAACTTGCTACTTAATTCTCTTCTATGTTAACATATGCCACACATACAAAAGTAATGAAAGGACAGGAGACATCATATTCCAGCAGTTACTGGATTTAATTTTGACTTTGGGCATATGAAAATACACTGGTGCAGGTTAAGAGGTATGGAGGTGGCAGGTGCACCATCATATTTACAAAACTAGGACTTTGAATCAGGTAAATGGGAAAGTATGGTCAGCCAAAAGTCTGTGTTCACCAATACCTCAAAAACCAGATCATTCTTAGTGTACATTTTACAAATTGAAACAAAGTGACTCTCTTTGAGGAAAGGGGTGGTTGGATGCCACAAGTCATATGCCATACTACTATGATGTGGTTTTATTATTTCTAGTATATGTGCACAGTTATTTTTGGACCAGTCTGTATTTAGTGCATTGATTATACAGATGTGGGAAGAGCCACTATCAGATGGAATTAGGAATGTGTGTAGTTCCAGAACTGGTTATAATGGCCCCATATATTGTAAAGGATACATGTTGATTTGGCAATGATGTTTGTAGGACTTGTGATTCAGCTAATTAAAATTTGGAGTTTTACTTTATCTGTCCCAGTGGAATCATTTTTGCCCTAATGCTGAAATTATGTATTGAGTTGTGTATCTGGAAATTTGAGTATTGTTGTAGCATTATGTTTTCAAAAAATGGTGGATTGTGTTACATTTAGTAACTTAATTTGTATTCACATTTAAGCTCTGCAATGGAGTGAATGTGTAAGCAGGATGTTCACTGTTGGTGAAAGGTAAACAAAATATAGGTTATAGAGGTGTGCATCCTGAACTCCAGTAGGGCTTTATTTAAATATTAAATGAAAACTACTCATTTAGAAGTACTGAGTAATGCATTAATTAGTTGAACTTATATATGTGGGTGTAATCCCTTGTCATAAGATTTGTTTTCATTAGTTACATGACAACACTGATAAGCCTATTTTCCAACAAGTTTTTGTTGTCATGTTTCTTTTATGCCATTGTTTCTTCATTCAGTGTGCTTAGTGCTTGTAACATATTACATAATGAATTTGTTATTGGTTTTATAATAGTGCTACATAACTGCTGCTGTTGACTCTCTGTTTACCTAATTATAGAAATGTAACCTCACACTAACATGGCTACCTTCATGAATCTCTGGCTTTCGAACAAACTGTAAAGTCATTCATACTTGATGCCATATAATTGAATGGAATTTATCACATGTAAAATTTCATTCCCGGATTGTGGTCTGTTAGAAAAAAGTGAAGCTGCAGTTGAATTCTGTAAGTCAAAAAGAAACCTGCAGCAGTTATCCAGCAGCACTTGGTCACCACATAAGTATTAGACTATACAGCTGTAATTTTGTGTTTTTATACTGTATTGTTTGTAGTACCATGTATAGCTATGTGCGTATGTATGTATTTATTGGACAAGAAACAGGTGTCTGTTTCGTTGAAATGGACACTGGGGAAGTTGTGTAATGCATGCAACAAAGCAGGACAAGAATAAAATTGTTAACTAATTTTTGCTGCAGGTTGAGTTTACAGGAGTGAAAAATTAAGGTGACTGAACAAGAATGATGCGGTATGACACACTATATTTCCTGTTAACAGATGTAAATAAGAAGTGATATGAATGAAATGCAATTGAGAGATTTTTTAGATTTATCTGTGTTTGATGCTTATTTGCTTACACTGAATTCCTCTCCTGGACATGACAGGATTCCTGTGCCTTTCTTCTCAGATCCTGACAAATCACAAGAGGTAGACCTGTCTCCTCATTTGGTCATGAAACTACAAATTTTGAATAAACATAACCCACAACAGGAGATTTATAGTTGCCATACAAGTTTCTTTACTAATGTACTGTGAGTGACAAGTCCTGCAATTAATAGTGAACTGGAACTAACTTCTGCTGTTCTTAACTATTTCATGCCCATATTTCAGTGGTTAATTGTTGCTTTTAACTTTCCACTTGTGTATCTTCTTATGCACTATGAAACTGGGAACACAATATCCAAACAGAACTGAATTTAACAAATATACATGTTCAGTTGCAGTACACTGTGTACACAGGCAGCCTTGTTTACAGTTGCCATATATCATGCAGAATGGTAACAAGTCGAGGATCTGGGTGAAGTCCCTGCAGTCTTTGAGGCAGAGTTTCAAAATCGGCTTCTTCCACTTCATGACATGGGTCTGCTAACCTTGATGGAAATGAAGTGATGAATTGGGGTCCTAGAAGACGTTCACAGAGTGCACATAAACCACCCCACATCCGAAAATCAAGGAGATCTGAGTCTTCCCAACCAATCAGATTTTTCAGGTATTTAAGTTGTTCGTCGCTTAATGGACGGCCCATTACTTCTCCAAGAGCTACCACCACATTCTAAATAAAGGCAACAGAAAAAAACTTGATTTGACAGTAGTGTCATGAATTAAGAATTGCAGGAGAGAACATTATACATGACCTTCTTACTAATTGGAAATGATACCTTCATGGCTATGGTAACAAGTTTAAAGATTGCAGAGGATATGTGCGTTTGGAACACGTGAAGTAGGTCTCTGACACCATGACATATTTTTCTCTCCAGTTAATGGGTAGAGAAGGACATATATGTATGAATTGTAGCTGTGAATTTATTGGATGGGCAGTCTCAGACTGTCATATTTGGCAATGCAACTATGACCCTTCACTGTGAAAAATGTTCTGTTGCAAAATACAGAAGTTTAAAAAATGTAGATATTTTCTTAGAGTTGGCAAAAAAATTGGTCTATATGTAAATACAGTTTAAACACTATGTATGTATGTGTGTGTGTGTGTATGTATATATATATATATATATATATATATATAATCATAGCCCAAAGCTAAGGTCAGTGACAAAGTTACATACAATATGATATGTAAGAAGTATTTTGAAAATGTTTGAAAAATTAAATGTATGAGAACAATAACAAACAAGTGTGAAGCTAAACATGACTAGAAAATACTCTGGCCCAAGTACGCTGTGTCACTGAATGACACATCAGTCCGATGATAAACCACTGGAGAAAGTTGGTTGCCTGTCAACTTTACTTGTGACCCATAATTAAATAGTTACAACTACTAGCATATTCCTCAGTAAGCAGTGTTTTCAGTAGAGTATTTGATGCACCATTTGAAAAACCCAGCACTATCTTAACATTCCATATATGGTAATATATTTTACGAAAATATTAGGTGCTACTTGCTTGAGCTCTTACCATTCCAATTGAACAAAACCTGTATCAATAATTACTTTGTAGTGTAAACACTGGGTGCTGCATCAGTTACGCGTTTATCATTGTGACGTCTTATTATAGCTGTTGTCACTGAATAAAGTAATACTTATGTACCTTGCCCAGAATCTGACGTTCTTCCAGCTCCTCTTTATGCCTGTTGAATACTGTATTGTACAATTGCCGGCGACCACTTGAAATGTAGACATAACTCTTTATGTACTGCAGGGGAGTCATTGCTGAAACAATGAAAGTTGTATGTACCTTGTTTTGGGACCTTACTGTCTGCAGTTTCTAGTGAATAATGTGAATGGAAGAGGCATTACATACTTTAAAGGCACAAGATTGCTAGAGACTTGTGGGTTGGATTTTTTTCATTATACATATTCTGAATGTATCACATTTAACAGTATTATTTTACATACTGTTGAGCAGTCTGCTATCCAGTGGTAGTTCAAACCGGGAACTCTGTCGTGAGAAGTTTCTTGGTAGTGTGAGCAAATTTTCAATTGGACTCTTAGGAAGTCTCATTTCATTTTTCAGTTGTGTCATCTCGTCACTTATTGCGGGTTTTCTGTCAAGGCAAGATTTCAGAGCTTCTTGAAGTGCTCTTTGTCTCTGGAAAACATGAAGTGTCATATTACTAAACTTTTATTAGTAATTATTGTTTAATCCAACTCATGCACTTACATACAGTATAAAAACACCAACTCACACTAACATTTAAAACACTTAAAAACTTGTTACAAACATTTTGGTGGAGTTGCCCCTACATGTTTCGGTCTGCACATTAGACCTTCTTCAGGGGGCGCACATGCCATACTTCGTACAGTTACCAGGTCCAATTCCGCTGATGTGCGTTTGAATGCACATCAGCGGAATCGGACCTGGTAACCGCACGAAGTACAGTATGTGCGCCCCCTGAAGATGGTCTAATGTGCAGGCCGAAACATGTAGGGGCAACTCCACCAAAATGTTTGTAACAAGTTTTTAAGTGTTTTAAATGTTAGTGTGAGTTGGTGTTTTTATACTGTGTGTAAGTGCATGAGTTGGATTAAACAATAATTATAGCAACATGCACGGTGCAACAGTAAAAAAAAATGTTATTAGTAATATTGGAGACTGTCTTCCACGACCAATAAGCAATGTGATGAGTGACATAAATTGATACAATATACATGTAGTCCAGGCATGCCAAATGAGAAGTGCCCAAACAGCTAATGCATCCAGAGGCAATGTATTTACATGGGTCGAACGTACCTACAACCTGAAGAAAAAAACACACTAATTATATATATGTTGTGACAGTGTAAAAACAATGTGAAAATTTTGGCTGTAGGAGATTAAAGTGGTGTACTTAATTGGGTGTGTTTTGAACTTGCAGATCTATAAGTCTGTGCAAGTTATATCTAGTGCTCAGTGATTACACATAGTACCAAATTTCTAAGAAAATCTGAAGCATTATTATTATTATTATTATTGTGATTTGGCTTGTGCATTGCATGTTTTAACTGGGATGTCAAAACAGCAGGTAGAAGATCTACAAAGCGACCTCTGAAATGCAGCGTGACTCAGTATTTTAAAACAAATTGTGGTGATATTAAAACTCTGGTAACACCAACAAATGCACAATTCTATAATTCATGTATTCTTTCTGTTACTTACCTAAGTAATAGAAAGAGTTTAGCCACATAATAGAATACATAAATTATAGAATTGTGCATTTGTTGGTGTTACCAGAGTTTAATATCACATAATTCATGGAATGAACAGTGTAATATTGTAGTGATATTTATTGTTATTTACCGACAGATTGATTCCCAAAAATGATTCCACTCACCAACTGGTATGTTGCATAGCATTATATGTATGCATGAAGGGTCCTGCCCCATGGGAGAAAATTTGTAAGAAATCGAGATTAAGAGACAGCCCAAGAAATGAAACACAAGATCTGTGAGGTGAGTGCATGTAGTGATGAAATGGGTTAAATCTCTGTCAAAAATTTGAGTGACACAGAATAATCACAGTGAATGAAATGTTAGTTTCTGTTTGTGCATTTGAACTAGTATTGACATCACAAGAATTACAAATATAAAGCCCACAAATCTGTAATTGTTACAGTGTACAGCCATAGGTTATTTATAAACATTTTCATTGTATCTATAAATATCAGTGATCCTTATAAGTAGTTACGCCATGAAACAAAATATAGAGGTTACCTGAAATATCTACCATCTCACTGTGGCCCTTACTCAGTAATAAGTTTGACATATTTGTTTAGACCCAATGGGGCCCAGTCTTTAAAAACTAACCAAAAAGAGGGTGTTGCCAAAAGCTGCACCTGTGTCGTGTTATGTTCTCTTGGCCTTGAAGCCCCCTTTTTATTAGAGTACTGGCATAACAATGATTTTTTCTTTAGGTCATCTGTAATAAACTGACTCATATATTTGTGCATATCATTTAGATTTTCACAAACCTTTGGGTTAAACTCACTGTCTATAACTTCCTGATCTAGTTCTCTTCGTAATTGTTTGAGAGTTGCTGTATCAATGAAAGACCTGCCACCTTCACTGGATCTGTGTTCGTCAACAGCACAAGTGTCATGTTCCTTGTTGTCTTGAAGTTCTACGTCACCTGTTGCAGCCCCTGAGAACAGGGAAGCTTGAGCACTGATGTTTTGGGAGTCATTAACCACTGCAGATACCTAGCATCAGTTAGGGTCAAATATAAGTGGTTATAAAGTTTAATATGGGAATGAAGTACAAATTTATGTATAAGTTTGTCTGCTGTCTCTCACAACTCTATGTAATTGAGCAGTCCAGTGCTAGGATGCAACTGCAGCCTCATTTTCATATAGTACTGATGTGACCTGTACAACTAACAGTTTAATTCTTGTGATGCAATTGTAACTTGTTTCTCCAACTTTCCTTGTTTTATATGGAAAGATAATACAAGTTTATAATATTATAGCATGCTTCAGTAGGACCATGCCTTCATACTCCACGCACACACACACACACAAATGAACTGTATGTGAATTCAGGGAATATTATTTATTTCCCAACGAAGGGACCACCAACTGCTTATCCTTTCATCTCAGTCCTTCAAGTAGCCCTCTGTTGCATTGCTGCCAACCTGCCCATGACCCACCCCTCAGTGAATCTGTGCAGATGAAAACCACCAAGGTTTGACCACACCATCCACACATACTTAACAGGCCTTCTTATGTCCAGTGTTAAACCAAGCTGGATAACACTTGCCTGCCCTAGAAAAGAATGAATGGACCAACAATTGTTGGGAGCACTTTTATGTGAATCCCTCATTAAATCGGTCTGTCAAAAGGGCGAGTAGGAAAGCTGGTTAACTAAATAACTTACTCGCATTGCACAACAATTAGTTAAACCACCAGTCAAGGATGCAGGATCTAGGTCACTAATTTGAAATATGCAGATGTCCTCACAGCAGTGACTAAGAAGAACACTGTTTTCTGGAATATGACAGTGTGTAGTGTTAGAAATTAACCATAATTTTGGAGGAGGATGCTGCTTCCATCTTCAGGTAGAAGAGTAAGGTAAACTAGATTTTTTTTTGTGATGCTGCGACCCAACGCAGGTCATGGCCTCCTCATTCTTGAGGTTTCTAGATCACACACAATGACGCACCACAGTCGGTAGGACTCCTCTGGACAAGTGATCAGCTCGTCACAGAGACCTCTACCTGACAGCACACAACACTCACTACAGACAAATATCCATGCCCCTGGTGGGATTCGAACCCACGATCTCAGCAGGTGAGCGGCCGCAGACCTACGCCTTAGACCACGTGGCCACTGGGACTGGCCAACTAGAAAAATAAAAGTTAGATATAGGAACAAAAGGAGAGGATATGACTCCCATGTATGAACCAGTGTGGTACAGTGGGAGGGGACGAACTGCTAAAAGAATGTTTCAGTAAGGGGAAAGGGTGAGAATGTATTTTCTTATTTGAAAGGGGGGAGATGGGATGGTGCAGAGGTGAAGAATCCAGTGGGAGGGCTGTAAAAGAAAAGGCAAAGAAAAATATATATAGGAATTCTTGGGGGATGGAGGACAGAAAGTAGGATAGTGTGCGCCAAACTTCAAGGGAGGAGAATTCAAGCCAGTAGCACATTTTATAATCAAGTGGTCACACATTCAAGCACTGATTATGCCCAGTGTTGCTTAACCCTTAGGTGACTAATGTCATATATATATGGAGCACCCATTCTTGATGTTTCTAGATCACACACAACGACGCAGCACAGTCGGTAGGACTCCTCTGGACGAGTGATCAGCTCG
>Ga0268261_10000653_pt1 | contig 22314 bp, 18 predicted proteins | sample TergutNc150P1_FD_190353 | JGI IMG/M metagenome (GOLD analysis project Ga0268261, IMG submission 190353) | Nasutitermes corniger P1 segment gut microbial community from laboratory colony in Florida, USA - Nc150 P1 (SPAdes) (version 2) | ecosystem: Host-associated > Arthropoda: Insects >...
ATAAACTGAAAAACTGTTGCATCAGGTTGGTGATTTATTTGAATTGTACGATGATGCACGGACTTACAAACCTTAAATTTTACATTTAAATTTTAGCACACCCTGTAAGTAAAATGTGAATAATACAAGAACCAAAAAAGGTAGCATTATGAAATAAACGGCATTTTGAAGAGAAAAACGGAGGGTGTACAGCACGTTTAAAATACTCAATACCTATATTTGTTGAAAAAATACATAAAATGCAACATCTGGAGGGTAGCGGTATGCCCGTCCTGTACATAGGACACACGGTTCTTAAAGGTTAACCCTTATCCTGCTAATGTGGAGAATATGGTGAGCTCCGAATAATGCTAGCAGATGGCAGATGGGATTTAAATCAGCGTTTAAAGGGTTAAACAATTACCTGGTTCTTCTTCTTGAGCATATGCACATTGAACAGACTGTTACCATACTCAGTTGAAGTGGCCTGTGGCATTTTCTCAGCTATCCACAGTTTCTCATCTTCTATGTCACGTCGGAACTAATAACAAAGAAAGACAGATGTTAGTAACCTATACAGCATAACCACAACTTAATGTGCCCCAGTTCCAGATTTTTCTATACCGTATATTCGATGTCAACCACCCAATGTCAATCTCATTGTTTAAGTCTCCTCCGTTCAACCTCTTCCTCACTATCATCCCCCAAAAATATCTTAAGCGGTGATTTCACTGTATGAGGACAATAAGTGAGTTTGGCAGAACTTAATCTAGTAGACTACCTTCCACTCTTGAAAATACAGCCTTGGCACTGGATATTATGTCCAATACGATACTTATATTTCACTGTACTTGATTCCATGTCTTACAAGGCTTAACCTTGATTGGCCTGCTTTCTAGGCCCTGAGCTGTTTCTTGAAAGTCTTGCAAAACTTTCAATCCCAAATAAAGAGTGTAACACAGTGAAATCACATTTTCAGTTCAGTCAATTAAAATAAGTGGTTAGAAAAAAGGCTAAACACTTTCACCACTTCAGACCTCAGCTCTGCACCTGAAGGAAACTTGCCAAAAAGCAAATAACCACAGCTGGCCCACCGCACATGCCCCAGCCTGTTGCATGTTGTTGTTACTGTGAGTGATTTTCAATGAAGCTTTATTAGAATATAAATACAGCATAGGCCAAAATTATGAGTTATTTTTTTTATAAAACTGGATATTTGTTTTGGGCTATTTCCCAGGGGTTTAAGTGCAGCTGGCCACTCAACTCCATCTAGTCCAATAGAAAGAATGCATGTGCTATACACCCACTCCCACATATGCCTTCATGGCATACTAAGAGATAATTTTACCTTTAGGTGGGAATATTTAGAGTTCCAGTGTATAAAAGAACCCATTTTCACACATAAGGCAACAGTTTCAATATTTCCTGAAAAGTGATTAAAATTTACTGTTATGAAAATGTGACATTACAAGAGAAACTACACATGCCACAATCCAAATAGTTAACCCTTTCGCATTGGCATTTAAACAGCAAAAGGTCGCCTTTCCATATAACATTCTTTTCGCTAGCCATTTAAATTTTTGTGCATGGATTAAAAAAACAATATTATATGAAACAAACAAGACTAAACAATGAAAAAAGCAAATTTTGTGGGAATAAGACAGATATATTTCTCAGTGTCTTAGAAAATGCAGCAAGTATTGTTAGTTCTTAAATACTCAAAATAATTTCCTTGAAGATGGAAACATTTCAGTTTGTTCGCCATATACTTCGATCTGAGGCCCCAGTTTTGCTTTGGGAGGTCATACATGATGTATTCTTGTGCTGGCTATCCTGACAGCTTGCAGCTGTAGCAGTTATAGCTCTCTATCTTTGTCAAGCCCACACATTTGTCCTTCTTCTCAGTAAAGATAGAGACTTCAATAAAGGATGGTGTCTACATTGAACCTTACTGTCTCTGTTATAGTGGGTTTTTCAAACCATTGCACAAATTTCTTTATTGGTTAACATTCTCCAATTTTCTTTTTTGTTATCATATACTGGGCCTAAAACCTTCTATACACTTTCCTTTCAACAATGATTATTTTCTTTCTATCTCTCTTTGTTAGTATCCAGGTTTCTGATGCATATGTTAAAGTTTTGTCTATTATTGTGCTCTTTAGTCTTAATTTCAGTTTTTCAGATATAATTTTATTTCTTAAAAATTTTTGTAGCATGAAGTATGTTTTGTTAGCATTTTTATTCTTTCTAGTAGATCTATTTGGTGTTTGTTATCTTCACTGACTATAACACCTAGATATTTAAAATTTTCAACTCTGTCAAATATATAATTTTTTTATTGTTAATTGTCCTATTTTATTTTGTTTTAAAATATTTTTCCATTCCAGTGACAGTGACTTCACTTAAAATAAATCTATTCTTGTAATGGAATGTGTAGTAAACAGATGTGGTAACACTCTGGTTATTCTTTTGGAACAATGGACTTTGAAAAGTTTGTAACACTGATAACAAAACTTTTACAAAATTATTACTTCCTCATGGAAAGACTGCACTTACTCACACCCTGGATTGAATGCACTCACTTGTAAGAATGGTTTCATAGCTACAGTTCTCTTTGAATCAAAAGTAGATTTTAGTCAAACCAGCACAGAGAACGTGTGACAACTCAACAGACTCACTATAGTATATACCCCATCCCCAATTACAACTTGTATCTGTTACATATTTGATTTCAAGGAATCAACAGTGGGTAGCAGGCTCCTGATAACAGGATTGGGTATGTACTCCAAGTTTCAACTGTCACTGGGCATCCCAATCCTGTGTTAAGGGCAGGATAAAGAAAACAATGTCAATACAAACTCAATAAATACAAGTATCTGATGTCCAACAATAACAATGTTCGTAAATTATGGTCCCATTCATTAATGTCTTACTGTGGGTCATGTATTTTAAATTAATGAAAGATCCCACTGCACTAATATGCAATAAGTGAGATATGCAAACGTTTCCCTTGATGTCTGAGTTGCTTCAGTCCAGGCATAATGACAAAACCAGAGAACATATTAGCCTTTAGGCCACAGATTTAAATGCCAACTATTTCTTGAAGGTCTCAAGTTTTCTGGCTTAGCATAAACATTTAAAATGCTATCAAGGAAAAAGAGAGACCAGCATATGGCATGCTAGGCAATTCATCGGTATATTTGGGAGACCAAAATATGGTTTCAAGGGACGATAAAGGTTAAATGGGTGAAATTTACATTTGACCATTCAAAAAAAAAAACCACTGAAATAAAAAAAGCCTTCCAGACTTCTGGGAAACAAAGCAACACATATATATATATATATATATATATATATATATATATATACAAAAACACACACGCACACACATACTGGTGTCTCCTGGGCTGCAACACTGTGTAGCCTTACTTTCAACCCTATATCTGGAGGTAACATTTCCCTCTGCAATGCTGATATCCATGCTGTCAGAACCCCAAACACCACAAACTGAAGGCAAAACTGAAGTACCAGTAAAGTAAAAAGAGGATGTGAACTTACCTGGAATGCCTCTTTCTTCTTTTCAAGTTGCCTCTGTCTGTCCAGCAGAGGTGCTTTCAACTGCTCAAATCTCATCTCTACCTGGGTCTTCTTCACTTGAATTTCATCCATTTTCTCTGGAGCAGTTCGCTGCAAGTACTCAGCCTGCGTCTCCAGCTCAGACACCTGTTTTGCCTTCACAGCCATCTGTGTCTCAATCATCTAAATCAACATATACGTTAGCTTATTACACACCAATCCTCTCACCAAACACATTTCTGACTCATTACTTAGTTTCACAAAGGATAAAATATTTTTTAACACTAACAAGTCTCTGTTTTACTATTTTAAATACCGAATGGTTAAGGTCTAGAAGACGATGGTTCACTTCCCAATGGGGCAACAAACCTCCTGATATTACAGCCAGATCAGCTGCAGTGCTCATCCAACTTCATATACAATGAATATAGGGCTTACTTTCATGAAACTCAAATGCTCAACAGCATTACGTTCTGATCCTTTGTATGGAATTTCATGCCAGACATTATATGTAGAAAGCAGTCAAGTAAAAACATTTACACCCCTAAGTAAAGTGCAGTTTCCATTCCACTGATTTTCACAAAACTCAAAGTAATTCAGTACATTTTAAGGATATATGTTCCAATTTTATCCAAACTGATGAAAAATGTAAAAATACAGGCAACATTTTATTTAGAGCATGCCTTTCCATTTCCACAAAACTCGAGCGTACTTCACAACTATTTGTCAAGAACTTGTACATCAAAATTAATGAAAACCCTATGAGCAGTTTACCCATTGACGCTAGGTCATGAATGGACACACATGGCCTCCACAAAAGTGTTATTTTTTCACTTTCATTAGGCATTCTGTTTACTATGTAGAAATGCCTAGAAAGTCATTTACACACAGGCATTAACGTAACTTTTTGTTTGTTTATTATACCTGTAGGCGTCATTTTCTGTTTACCTGTGTTTCCGACAAATACAATGATTTCACACACCTCCTGTTTTCCCATGCATATTAAATTCCTTTCCTGCAGTCTTTCAGAAATGATGTACAGATGTTTCACTGTATTATGACAAGCAAGCAACAGTCCCCTGTATCGACAGGAACAGTATAAGGTCGCTAAAATGCAAAATCTACATGAACATGACTTTCGTAAGTCAGCCATCAAATGCTTAGCACTACATAACTATGGTATGACCACAGTAAGTGCACAGCCAGTACTCTGCAATACAAAATATGATCCTTGGGTACATGGTCAAATATGCAATACAACACTACTTAAAACACACATAACAGGATGGTAAAGCTACAAGCAAAAAAGAGTAGTATAAGTATCATACAATGACTGATGTTAACTTATATCACAATAAGTGTGAATCCTGGTTAAAAATGCATTTCCTAAGATTTTCACAGTGTCTGTCTGTGCAACTACATAATGGATTACCTGTTGTTTCTGCATGAGGATATTAACTGAGGCCAGATCAGTACCCGTGTCTTCAGACTCAATCTGCTTCTCTAGATCATTCATCCATGTATCTATGTCATCACATGTCTGATGAAGCAAAACTTCACGATTTGCATCAAAAAGTCTCTCCCCTTTCTCTTTGGTGGTCCGCTCAAGGTCATCAAATTGCTGACTGAGTTCAGATATTTTGGGCTCAATCAGTTCTGCAAGTTCTGGTTTTTCTTTTACCAGCTCTTCTGCAGCCTGTAATAAGCAAAACACAAAATAAAGAAAGGAGGAATCACTCATCAAATTGCGCATCTAAATGTACTGGGCAACACAGTACCCATCCAGACAATGAATTTTCTCAATGATAATAAATCCACAATGAACTATAATTACCATATTCACCTCGACAGTATATAAGAATTTTTGCCTAGTTCATCATCTGAAGGGTGGGATGTTCTGTACTGTTATTTTCTTGAGAAAAGAAGCTTGTGAAGAGGGACTGTCTTACATGCAGGACACTGTACATTCAGTAAATATGGTATTTACCAGACAAACCACTTTAGGATCTATGCTGCAGAACCCTCAAGTATCATAACATATCAAGTGACAGTATTTTTGTCCTACAAACAGCAAAGTGAACAACACCTGGCAATAACATATCAATGATGATGATGATGATGAATAAGCCTTTAATATCAATGATAATCCTGACAGGTCAAAATAATCAGGAAACCATGACGATTAATTAAGTACTGATTTATGTGGTGTTTTCAATTGTGCTGATTGTGTGGTGCTGAATGATGATGATCAGTGGACAATGAACTACAAAAAAAGTGGAAGGAAATGGTTATGACCTGATTTAAGGTATTTGCCTGTAAGCACTGTGTAAAATCATAGAACTTCAACTATGGCTATCTACAGGCTCAGATTTAAACATGGTAACTCTGAATAAATGCACAATTGCCATACAGCGATAGTGTTTGGTTAACTGTTGGTCAAACAACAAGATACATTATTAGCTATCTAGATACATCTATTAAACATGCCCAGTTTCTCTCCACATACCCTGCAGTAATCATTCCAAATGCTCCCCATACTAGGATACAAAAATGTTGCTTACTGTATGATTAAAAGAAGTTAAAATTTGGAAAGTCTGTCATAACAAAAACAACTCACATGGTTTCCACAGCACATACACTCTACACTTCAGACAAAACTACACCTACCTTCTCATAATTCTGGGTTATTTTCTCTAAGAAATGTGGAAGCATTTAGTTATGTAACATGAAAGAAACAAAATAATAAGAATTTTGAAAACTTGCATGTACCAAACGAGATGGCAACAAAACTTTAAAATATATCTCAAGGAAGTGGGTTCCACAAGTGGATTTGATTCATGTCTCAACCTAGTGACAGGTATTTGCATCCATCACTGTAAATCTTCAGAATCAAATACAATAATGAATTACCTTTATGTGGAGTTTTGAATTATTAAGGCCCAATAAAATAAATTATCATTACTAGAATTTCAGAATTAGCAAAAGGAAATTTCAAACTCCTGCAGCATCATGGTTGAGATATTTGCTCATTTGGGATTTTAAGCAGTGTTGGTTCGTATCCATTTACTGATGTTTCAGCAAACTCTATCAGGCCCATCTTCAAGGGCCAAGCAGTCCAAGCAGAAATTGCAACAATTCTTCTTTGAATGCTAAACCCTTGACGATGGGACCCACAGGTTATCCCGAAACACTGGCAGACAAACCAATGCCATTTGAAAACTCTTGATGAGCAAAGACCTCACATAAATGCCAGCTGACACTGAGATAACAAAATCCATAAAACACACAAACAATGTACCTGCTGGATATGGAAAAGCCTGTCCTTATTGGATGCAATCTCTGCTTCAAAGGCCTGGTGTCGAGTCCATTTGCTGTGCACAGTCTTTGCACTGCGATATGTCTCATCCTGAGCTGTAATATTCTTCTCCTGCACCCACTCACTCAGTTCCTCACAATCCTGTATTCATATAAACATACTTATTACAAAACACATATGTGATAAATGACAATATTCATATTCATGTACCACAATCAGGGACAGTCAGAAAATTTAAGTTCACTGTACAGTCAATCCTTGCTAAACATGAGGAAATGTGGAAAACGTGTTAGGCATGCCTGCAATCAGTTATAAATACAATAAGGGCTTTTATAATGCTCTTACTGAGTTTCTGAAACAGTAGGTGTAAATAAAAAATGATGTTCTCGTAAGAAATAATGGAAATGGTAAGGGTTAGAGGCATGCATGCTAATGACAGCCTCTTCATATAAGGTACCTAAACACATTATGCTTTTACCAATATTACTAAAGAAATAAACAATTAATATTCATTTTTAGCTCAAGTAAATTGAAAAGGAATTGTAAACAACTTGCATACACTTACTTGAAATGCTGGGAAAGATGGTTCAAGGAAGGTGGCAGTGCCGATGGTAAATGTGTTAGAGATGGACAGATGAGAGATGGCAGGCTAGGTCAGATGACGATAAGCTACCTGAGGATGACAGTAGCTGGGTTAGAGTTACAAGGGGGAGGGGGAATCATCTGGGTTAGATGATGAAGAAGGTGGTGGTGGTGGTGGTGGTGGTAATGGAAGAAAGTTGGTTTTGGGATCACACCACATAGCTGTTCAGACAATGGGTGGCCCGTGGTCGATGGCTGAGATTCAGGTGTTAGTCTTTCTTTCGTCACTTGAAAGTAAAAATCCTATAACCTCTGGGAGGCTCCTATTTTTTCATTTCTTTTCTTTTCTCTTTCTTTCTTTCCTTCCTTCATCACTTCAGAATAACATCTCACTGATGCCAAAATATCTCTCATCACTTTAGAACTTCTACCTGTGTATGAACCCCCTTTCCCAAAAATTGCTACAGCTTCATCCATGATTCGCAATACTTCAGACAACGTTTGGCTTCTAAGCTTACATACAAATTCAAACTCTTTTCTACCCTCCTCCCCTCAATCATCCCTACTTTCTTTTTCTAGTCCAATTAAACCTTCACTGGAAAATTCCTCTTAGACATTAATAAATCCATGACATCATCCAAATCAACCTCATAAACCCAACTATATTTGCCAATTTTACAATTTTTTCTCTTGTTTGATTCAAATCCTCACCAACGTGAACTCTTTAAAATCATGCACCAGATACGGGCATATTTCATTTCAAGCTCTGTTTATACAGGAACACATCACTGCAGGACTTCTGCACATGTCCCCGAGATCTGCCTGTTTCATGCACAAAGCTTTTTCTGGTAAAAAGCAGAACTTTCAATCTTGGGACTGCTTTTCTTAAGTGCCAGATTATCAGGATTTCTGAATTACCAGATGAACAATTAAAGGAATTTTACTGTACCAACCAAAATCCTACATAATGAATAAAAAAATGTTCACTGCAAGCAAACTTTAAAACAACCAGTAACGTTCTTGTTGTGGATTAAGACTACTTGCAATAGCCACAGCAGCTGGACAAATGAAGTCACTTGTTCACACAGCACCCTGTACTTAATCTCAAAGTTTGAACGTATGTTTATAATAATATTAATAGCAGTCACAACAGCTCTGCCACAAATGTGTTCACAATGCACACTGTTTCTTAATCACATCACCTGTAGGAACTGATGTAGCTGCAATTGGTCTTTCAGTTTTTCCATCTGCTGAAGTGCTCGGTCACGATTAGCATTGCGCCTCTCATTGATATTCTCCGCCTTCTTGTGAACTTTATCAGCTGCAAGCAAAAAATTGACAAACTAACATCTAGATCATTTAAAAAAAAAAAAGGTTCCACACTGAGGACAACTTCTGTAAAAGCAGAAACACTGCATTTAAACATGCATTATTATGATACAATGATGACCATTGCAACTGTGGTTAACTGAAATAAAAATAAGCCCTCTAACATGAAGACCTATACAGAACACATTTTATGCACAATACACTTATATAGACATCTTACAGTTTTTGAGACAATAAGGATGTAAATTTCTTTATGCTGTAACAACACCTAACTCAAGAACCACAGGACTGATGTTGCCATCACTTAACCAACATAGTTTTCTTACACCACTTATTATGCAAGCACCAAAAGCAGTCACCATCGACACACTAAAACTTAAAACAACAGAGTGAACATGCCTGAATTTATAAGCTACATGTCATTTCTCTCATGTGTTTCATTACACATAAGCAAACTAGAAATATTCTTCGATTCAATTAACATGTCAATGTACTGAGGGCTAATTACTCAACACACCACTGAGCAATGGCAGCTTGCTTGGCATGTATTCAACAGCTGTGCACATTCCTTACTCCTGCTTGCATGTTTATATAGCAAACACTGAACACAATTCACACATTTTTTCTCAACCTTGATGGTTCACATACAAAACAAAATATAATTTTCATGATTTAAAACAAAGAGGATCAAGAAGCTATAGAGAGAACTGAACAGATCAGAAACAAGCATCAAACAATGAAGCCCATAAACTACTATCAGTCTTTTTGTTCTGTTCATTATTTATGGCTGAATATGAGGAACATATGAACACAGCAACCTTATTTAATACAACTGTCCCTGTGTCTTGATAACATTACTCTTCATCCCCATGTCTAATGCAATATTACCACAAACTCGACAACTTGACACAGCTAATACCCAAGCTCACCACTGGCCACAATTCTAAGCCTCCACCCTCACAACTTGTCTCTCTGTCATACCATTTTTTCATTTTATATTTTCAAGCAATGAAAGGAACAATGTCCTATCCAGACACTTTGGATTAATTCACAGCAATTCAATGTCTGCAAAATCCCACTGCCCAGTACTTGGAAATGAGCATTCTTGCAGCTCTACAAATGGGAAATGAAATTTTGATCCAATTACCTAAGGATCAAACAGTTTATGTCATGTCACCAACCTGCAAAGTGACCCTCATCACACAGACGACTAGCAAACTGCACAACATTGTTGATCTTGTCGTCATTGGCTTCCATGGTGGTCAGGAAGGCCTCATGCCGCTTTATCAAGTTCTCTGCCTGTTCCAAGTTAATCTGTAAATTACAAGAGAAGTGTTGTAATGAAGTGATGTGTGGGACAGTAGTTCTTAAAAAAGTGTGTTCCACATTAACCTTTCTAAATAAAATCCATAGTTGACAAAAGTAAAATGAAGCAAAAGTATAAAACAAACATATTATTTCCACAGCAATTATCAGAATGGTCCTGTGATCTGTGAGCTCGTTTGGGATTTTATGCAGTATAGAACAGAACTGCCATTTTATGCTGTATGAAATCTCAAAGAGTGCAGATCTCATTGCCATAACAGTGGAAGCCTGAAATCATGCAGAAAGGTCTTGTTGTGTTTAAATAAAAAGAGTGTCATGCGTATCAGGCATGGAGTCCAAAATCTTCTTATTGTTCAGACACACCACTGAAGTGAATTGTGACATTTCCCTCTTCCTGTCAATTCAAAGAAGCTTACAGTAACAATTATGTACAAAAAAAAATCTTGCTGCATCACAAACAGCTTTGGCACAGACGTGATGAAGCTAACAGTAATTTTTCACAATTTTGTAAACACGACTAAAAAGTAAAGAAACCACCCTGCATCCCTGAGGACAGTAGGCACATAAATGGAGGTGACAGTGCAGACCAAAGCCTCTTGTGCTATGCTACTCTCACGAAAACAAATAAATGGAGTGAACATTTGCTGTGGCTTATAAAATGAGCCCACTTGACTCATTCAGACACTATAAGAAAGAAATTCCTCATAGTGACAATCAGGATGAAGAGCATGGGGACAGAGCTATAACACCTCTTGCCTCCAGATAAGACACACCCAGAAGACTTTCTGACAGCCTCACAAAAATCACCAGAGCCAATTGTAGTGTCCACGAAAAAAGAAGTATGCCCAAAATCCTCGATGGGAATGTAACAGACATAATAAGATATGAAAAGACAGAAGTCCACCTGCTCCTTCTGCAATATTCCTCTACATAATGGCACCTCCTCTGGGAGATACCACACAGTCAACAAATACGAGGCACTGCGGTGAGTACAATAACAGTCAAGTCAATTGGCTGGGGAAGAGACAGGGACAAAATTTTTGCAAATTTAATGAGATGATGTACTTCTGGGTTGAACATGCTTCAGGATCTGGTCCCCAGGTCAGTCACCCATAGCACTACCCAGTCAGTGATGTCTAAATGATCAGTATTTGCAAGCATCATAATGCAGAACCCCAGCAGTGCATAATTAGGAAATATTACACATCACATCACGTCTCTGCCACTTTGAACCTCACTCAATAAAATAAATCAGTGTCTGTTTGTTGCATTGCAATTAATTTCATGTGTCAGCTAAGAGGCTAAGTGACCTATTAACACTGAAATAACTTGTTTCAGTAGTTCAAAACAGAGATTAAAAATGTGTTCATATGACCACTTACATAGATTACAACAAATCATATGTAGAGCATATGGAGACAATGATTTTCCGAAGGCTATAAAAAGAATTCTAAGAAAGTATTCATAAAAGAAGCTCCCTTATTTTGCAATAAGTGTAAATCCAATACAGACAAGTTCAGAATTACTCACTGGGGTCTCATCCTTACTAAGTACATGCTCTTGTTGCGACAATAAAACTTCTGCTTGTTTAGCATCACGGTTGAACATCTGCAGATTCAGCGACTGTGACAGTAGCTGCTGTCTGTTCTCCCACATCTGGTGCAGTTCTTCCCAGCCATCCTTCAAGGCCTTCAAACGCTCCCGCAGGAACATATATTGAGGATCATCTTGTGTTGAGGGTTCCTATAAAAATTATAGTGTTAATTCCACACATAATAAATCTTTAGGTTGCAAGATTTTACAAATGTGGTATTAAGTTCTACAATAAACACTATATAAGATGCATGTTCAGTATAGAAGGATCCCTTGCTAGAACTTTTTGTTAATCACATATTTTACTTTGGAAGAGGACAGGGGTTGCAGATTTGTAGTAGGAATAACATGCAACAGATGAAGCAAGAGTCTGTTCCTTGATATGCAGGGGATAACTTGGCATGCAATGGCACTGGAATTGAAAAAGTGGCCCTACAAAGAAGTTCACAGGGCACTTCTGCTTTCAAGCGCATAAATATGCTTCCCCATCCATATTCACTGCTAAATGATGACAAATGCATAGTAATGGCACAATGATATTGCAGCACTTCAAGGAATGTATAGGGGAGTTTCAAAATGGCCAAATGAACATACATAATAATGATCACTCTGGTCAGCCTAGGACACACCATGGACAGATGTGTATGTCACAAGAGCTGAGAAACTGATTCTGGGCAGCCAAATCAATGCTTGGGATGGCCCAGTTTCAGAATATGTGGAAGCATCAACGGCTGTTCAAGAACAGCTGCAAACGCAAGAGACTGATTTTCACGGTGATGGTATATTCAAACCCACACCAAGATGGCAGAAATGTAAAAAAAATGTGCTCAGGAACTGTTCAGAAATACAGATACTTCAGTGGAGCAAATGAGCAACATCTAAGCTAATAACTAACTCTCATGTACTTCTAACGACCTATGGAATCTTATTTCTTGAATATCCTTTGTGGATATATAATAATGCAATAAAATACAGCCACAACTGGTGTTTCTTTGTTATGGTTACATGCAAGATGAGTTAAATTTCATTAACCTCACAGCATCAAAATCCATAACATTAAAATGAAGTAGACTAAATAAACTGACAATACTGATCTGTTAATGCCCAACATGGTTACCATTCAACAATATAACAAATAACACCATCTGGTGGAAGGCATACAAAAGGCTGAGTCAAAGAAGGTGAGAAATACAAACATTTCATTCCTGCACAATTAATATCAACAAAAATTTAAATAAGAAATCAGAGAGTTCTATTTCACGCATCAACACACGATCCCTTCCATTTGCTGACTGGTGTAGACAGCTAAAAATGAAAACTCTAAATGCTGAAATACCAAACTAGGCATTTTCTTGGTAACTGTTTCTTCCATCACTTTCTTCCAATGTTTTAACAAAAAGACAGTGAAGACCAAAGTTATTCAACAGGAATAAAAAATAAAAATCACTCACAGCAGTAATGCGTTCTCCATACTCCATCATCTTTGTATAGTCATCCGTATAGTTGTCTATCTCTTCCCGGATGCTCTGATGCTGATTCAAAAGTTTCTCTGCTTCAGCCAGTGAAGCAGGAGTGTCTTCTGATGCGACATCTGTCTGAGTCTTAGTCAGCCATGCCTGGAAGTGATCCAGATCTCGCAGGAACCGATGAAGGTCACCTGCCTCTTCTAATTTTGAGTCACGCTCCTTCAGCTACAAACCACACAACACAATATTAAATATATGCCTAAGTTAATTATCATCCTCACACAATTACAAGCCCTTCAATTCTAGAATGTTAATACTTACCATTTGTTTAAGCTGCTCCCATATCTGCTGGATCTGTGTAATTCTATCACGAATAACAGCTGCATCATCAGGATGTTCTGTACCAATAGAATCTGCCTCTTGTTCTAGAGAATCCAGTTTTGCTTGTATGGCTGCCAGATCACGTTCCATGCCAGAGAGTCGACGCTATAATGCAGTACACACACTAACTTCAGATGAAGGAGAAATACCCATTATATTCTCATCATTCTATTCAGATACTGATCTTAAAAACCAGTTGTTTTCATTTTCCCAATCTTGGTTATCTTTACAGAAGATGTAACTATAATCTTATAAGTAATGCACAACAAATACCAAATATATATATATATATATATATATATATCAATCTTAAGGAGTTACTACACAGAGCGCACAAAGTGAAAGTAAAAGGGAGTTTTGCTGGTCCATCCCTGCATTTCTTCTCTGACACATAAAATTAAGACTTCCTTAAAATCTGCCACTTATATTTCCAGCACGTTTTGATGTCTAACATTTAATGACAAGGAGAAAATATCCTTGACTATGCAGACTACGCAACATGAACATCTCAGCAACAACACAATTGTACCTGCAGTGTAACAGAACAAACTATTCACTTTCAGTTCTTTCCTTTCTGTCACAACACGTGTGTGCGCATGCATGCGCATACACACACACACACGCATATGGACCATTGTATATTCCTGCTAGCTATGCATATTTTTAGGTAACACCAGCACAGACTGCCAGGTGCCATTTCTTCTCAACAGCAGAGGTGCCAAATGTCTGCCTCTATCTGTTACACTGACCAAACATTTAGCAGCATCTCTTCACTCAAACAAAAATCATGACAATAAAACTACAAGACATAAAATCAGGTACAATGTCAAAGTCAGGGATGAAAAAATGAAGCATAAATTCCAGAAAAATTTGAAGCTGAGGAAATGTAAAAACATATCAGAATTTAACATTGTTCTTATGGGCATTTGGCCAATACCTTAGAAAAAGTGCATAAAATCATATATAACACAAAAAGAGAAAACAACAAATATTGGGCTTCACTAAATGTAAGGAAAAAAAATAAAGCTCACCAATGAAATCATCTAAATGAACAGACAAAAATGTGTAAGAAACCTGCAGAGTCATGATGCCAGTCAGATCCATCTCCAGGCTGTCTGTGGACTGCAAGATTCTCTTTTTGTCTTCTATCCAAGACAATGTCTCACGGCATTCAATGTGGAATGTTTGAACTCCATGGGCAGAATTCAGTTCATCACGTTTAGCTTCAGCCTTCTCCCGAAGTTCAGCCCATTCATGATTCAACTGGACAGAGAAAGAACTATAATTATCTACATTACTGTTAAGTTAAAAACTCTTCATGAAACTAAGTAACATGTTCCCTATGGAAGTACATTCTACAGACAAATAACACTCGACATTTCTGAGCTACATGCACAAAATGTTTTTAACCCACTATTTGCGTCAGACAAGTACTACAGCAACAACTATGAGGAATTTTAATACTACAGCAACAACTGTGAGAAACTTTAACACATGCCAGAACTAAACACACATCTTCCATCATTCTGTTCAAGTGCCTTTTCTGTCACATCACATTTTTGTACTGTTTCAAAATGAGAATCACTTAATTACAGTGTATCAAAAACTGTGTCAACAACAAAATGTTTCAATACTATCCTGAAACTGTAGTGAAAGTTGTTATGAATCACAATGACTTCACACTGTTGTTATATACACACACACACACACACACACACACACACACACACACACACACACACACACACACACACATATATATTTTCCACTGCGACCCAACGCTGGTCATGGCCCCCTCATTCTTGATGTTTCTAGATCACACACAATGATGCACCACAGTCGGTAGAACTCCTCTGGACGAGTGATCAGCTCATCGCAGAGACCTGACAACACACAACACTCACAACAGACAAATATCCATGCCCCCGGTGGGATTCGAACCCACGATCTCAGCAGGCGAGCGGCCACAGACCTACGCCTTAGACCGCGCAGCCACTGGGACCAGCGCTGTAATACAATTATTGTCATTTAAACAAAACAATTTACCTTGGATTAAAAAAATTAAATATAAAACCTTCACACACACTATGAAGTCTGTAAACTGGGGTGTGACCAATCAGAATGGTCCCATATGCCAACAAACATGTGACATTTGCTCTTTTCCAGGCACCTAACCCAAAATATGGCTCATCTGTAAATTTACGATTACGTCTATTTAAACAAAGTGGAAGAAACTGTAAACACTTAAGAGTGCACCAAGTGCTCCCAATTTAATATAACACATCAAAGAGTTTTTGAAAAACAAAAATGGATGGCCGGTGGGACGGGCAGTCAGATTACTTCTAACAGTTTGCCAGTAAGCCACACAAAAACACATGCCTTTTATCCAGTACGCTGTTGATGGGATGTGTACCAATACCTTCTTATGCTATAACATGTAGAAATGTGTCAGCTGATCTAGTTCACGTATGCAGGCAAGATTACTGGCACCAAAACATACAGATTTAAGAGAGACCAACCACTGATTCATGTGTGTGCTTTACTTTCATTCACAGCTTCTGACAGTACGAAACGTGACTTCATGTATAAGAATTAGGAATATGTCATACTTTGTCTAACAAGTGAGTTATATGCAGATACTTCTGACATGCAAGACCAAGACTAAGTAACAGAAGTTTTGAACAGTACTGTCACAACAATTATCAGCAATTAACAGTAAAACTACTGTTCATTCTCAGGGAGAAGATGTGTGTTTGACAGCTACTGAGTTCCAGCCAATGACAGGAGTACATTAAGTGCGAGTTATAACAAATATTCTAAATTTTATCGATAGCTACACTTATTGCTAACTTGAATGGACAGATAAGTTCCTGTTATGAAATAAGAGGCCAGAAGGACTGACTGACGATGAGGATGAAGAAGGGGATGTGGATGAGGATGGGATGATGATGATGATGATGATGATGATGATGATGATGATGATGACGACGACGACGACGACCATTACTAAATCTCAGGTATTCGTGGGAAAGTGACAACCCCTGCAGACTATCTTCCAATGGCACATCTCCCAACCTGAATCATGATCATCTTCCTACCAAATAGTATGACAAGGAATCACATTTGTCACAGCTCAGACTAGGAGCAATTTCTCTCCTCCAAAGAAACCAGCCTCCCTTAAATTATTACAGTTGGCACAAGGCATGATAACTTGCCAACCACAGCAATTCCTCAAGATTCTCCCCTGCCTATTATAACATACTGTCATACCTGATTTTGTCGTGCTACTATCTGCTCAGAGTTGGGGTGCTCAACATGCAGCAGCTGCCGTGCCAGCTGGTTCACCACAGCTACACGTGACGCATTAGCATTCATTTCTTTCTCAAATCCATCATAACGATGTTTCATGATCTCCACATCTTCTATATCCTTTGCTGGGACCATGGTCTGCAGCATACGATCCTAAGAAAGAAGAGTCAATGATCCTTAATAAAAAAATACATGAAGAAAATGGAAAGAAATTTCCTGCATAAAGAGTTAACACTCAAATAGTTAACACTCAAATGCCATGAGCAGTAAAAGGAGAAAAAAATACAAACAATTAAAGTCAAAGGATAATCAAAAAAAATTTGGAAATCCCCATACCTATGTTGCATTCACCCCAGAAAATCAATTACTAGTTGGAAATAATCTATACACGCAGGTTTCCTGCAGTTTTGCTGCAACTTCCACAATTATCAGAACAGAATTTACACAGAAGTGAAAAAAAGTACTACCTGCAGACAGATATTAACATCACAAGACAAAGAAAACAGGCAATGCTAACCTTCTCGCCTATCCACTGCTCTACACCATCTGACTCACTCAGCAACTTGTAGAGGGATAGAGCATCCAGCAACCGTTGCTTACGAAGTTTTGCAAGCTCCAGCAATTCCTTATACCGATGATCTATACTTGCAAGACGTTCAACAACCTGAAATTAAGAATTTGGACAAACTATCACGATACCTGCACCCAGCACAAACTACATGAAGCTCTTGTTAAAACTGAATACCATTTTCATCTTCATAGATTAAAAAAAAATAAAAAATGGAATCATGTATAAAATAAACATATAAAGCTAGTTTGTCAATTATAAGTCCAACAAAGATATTTTATAATGGTCTACAGTAAAACTCCCACTAATAATGTGATGGCAGTAGCAATAATGAACCATGTGTGGAAATCAATGGTGGAATCATGACTGCCATGGGAAAATAAACTACCAGAGAAAAATCTGTCCCAGTCCTGTGTAAACAATGGCAAAGAGAATAATAAATGCCATAGCTGTACTCTGTAATTTAAATTGCACTACACTGCTGGTGTCACATTACTTCTGCTTCAGAAAATTCAATTTCAAAGCAATATTAAGTAAACAATTACAAGAAGTCATATGAATAGAAATAGCTTACATATTCACAATACTTGTACATTCTGTGGAGTTTCCATCTATATTAATTTACATTCTTCACAAAAACTTACAATAACAAAAGCTGAATATTGTCCCACTCCATAAATCTCCATAGTCTTATGCTGATCCAATGATAAGACATAAATTAATAAGAAATGTGGTCATACAGCCTTCGATGGCATATGGTTATCATAAAAATTAGTTCAAAATTTATTCATACTAAAACCCTAGGAACTTCACACATTTTCCTGCCTTGGAGAAATTCACTGATGTTGAACTATTTAAGTTCCTAAGTGTTCCTGTATTAGCTGGCCTGTATGTACAGGCTGTGCCACATGCTCATTAACCCAAACACACCATAATTAAGTGCCCAGTTTATTATAACCCAGACTTCTATGGCCACCCATTAATTACTTTATATGTACCTGGTGATGACTTTCTTAGACATTCAGTTTTCTCAGGTGTGTCTGGTGTTGAAATATTTTGGAAGTGTCAATTAACAATACACACACATATTATACCAACATTAGTACAGGAAATATATATAAAGTTAGAGAAAAAAAAAAACATACCAGACCAGAAGAGTAAGTGTAACTTCTACCATTAGTGCTTCCCACTACCACATGGTGCAGCTATTACATCATCTTGAGTCACAAAAAAAGCATACTACTAATAGTTTGCACAAATATGGCTACAACTTGCCACATGCACTCAGATTCTCACCTCTGGAGACTGTCTATCCTGTTCTCCGAGTTGTTCTGCCTGTTTATGCAGAGTCTCAATAATAGAGCTGTAATTTTTCAGCTCATCTGTCACATCCTTGTGTTTCTTGAGAAGTGATTGCACATTTGCCTCATCACGACCTACATCTTCACTTGACACTAGCCTCAGTGTGTCCAGCATCCATATGTCCACATCGTCTGCATCTGCAAAGAACTGCAAAGAAAACCATTAGGAATAATAAAAAAATTACAGTTGTTAAGTTCATTAACTACCTACTCAACCCACCTGATGGAAGTCAACAGCCTCCTCCAATCGCTTACGTCTATATGCTGCTGCATCTATCAGATGTTGCCACATTCCCAGAATCTCTTGCAATCGATCCTGGATGCGGTCAGCACCAAAGTGTCGACGCTGCACAAGATCATCTCCTACAGCAACTACTGACATCAGCTGTGGCTCATGACTAGCTATCTCATTCTCAAGGGCCTGTAAGCAAAAAATATAAGAACACAATTTCAGAAACAACACAAAACAATGTATGCTGCACAACACCTTCCTACACAGGACACAGCAATACATGGCACAGGGCCTTGATCCTTCTGGATCAAAAAGTCAACATTAGATATATGTATACATGTCAACATGGCATATCAATTAATTTTAAACAAAAATATGTAAACAACATACTAGCCATTACATCCATATTATTAAAACTGTATATGGAAAATTTATGTATTAGTATCATATATGCAATTGTATTGATGTCTCCCTGAAGATGCTGATTTATCACTGAAACATGCAGGACAGTTCACGTTTAGGAAAGGAAAAGACTTGTGACTTTACTGTGTGCATATGTTAGTGTGCATACAGTACTGCCAACACAATGCACAGTACGAATAGTATTAAATTTAAGTACAGGCAGTCTGATATTGACTTCTAGCAGCTCAAATTCAAGGACTGCTCAAAGGCACATGGTTTTGAGTCAGCTGGAAATTTAGAAGGGGTTTCAGAAGACTTCAGCAAATGTTTTCAATCAAAACAACACACCTAGCAGAAGTAATCATCCAAACAAAACTGACCTGTAAATTTTCTAATCATACATGTTGCATTTTTAATCAGCCCATGAACAGGCACACTGGGCCTTACAAACCGAACTGAAACATGTATAATGGAAGTGTATTCTACTCCTACTAAAAATGCCACTTGCTGCTATGCTGACTGGTCTACCTTGTGCTTTGACAGGAGGAGGTTGATTGTAGTAAGGTCATGGCCAATGTCCCCGTTAGTCACTATCTGCTCCTTCTCTTTTATCCAGTTCTCCTCATCTGCCATGTCCCAGTAGAACTGCCACAGTTTGCGGCTCTCATCCAACCGAGCTCGGCGTTCCACTGCCAATTTCACCAACTCAGCATAAGCATCCTGCAATAACAAAAGTCATCAAATAAATTTTCCATTACTAAAGAGTAATTCATAATACATAATGTAATCTAACCACCTACCAAACGAGCAGAACTTCAATTTTAATACCCACATAAAATAACAGTCAACAGTATCCAGTTTTTAGGTTGCAAGTAGGCACACAAGGATAAAATACTCTGCACTAAATGGCAGCTATTAGTACAAAGCTGTCAAAATGTACTGCAACAGACAATCCTTTGCAGTGCCTATATTTCTAGTTAAACCACCTGACAAAACATTAGGAATTTTCCTTCACTTGCACTAGCAGAATAATCCCGCCCTTTATACCTAGCATTGTGTTCTAACCTCAAGCTGCTGTACACGGTCCACAATAATGGCAGGGTCACATGGTCTGTATCCTTCCGTCGTCTCCTGGTCAAGGAAGCGCTGGGACTGTTGCACCACTGCCTTGACACGTTCTCCCAGCACATTGATATCAGCCTCCACCAATGAGTGTTTCTGCAGCAGATCCTCCACACCCATAAGATGTTTGCCATAGTCGTCTGATAGCAAACGTAATTTCAGCTCCTCCATCGAATCCAGGATATAAAGCATCTCCTGAAAATTCTGCTGCAATTGGAGTGACAGCTCCAGCCTCATGCGCCTGGCACGCAGAAGTTCCAGCAGGTAATTCCACAGACGCAGCACATTGTCCTTCCTGTATGCACCAACACAAGTAACACAGTTCTTATGTAAAACTTGAAATATGTTGATACAAACAAAAAATCCATAAAGTGTAATATAGTTACTACCAACATTCATGTTTTCTAATGTTTATGGGTCCGTGCATTGTAATAATATTCTGATATATAATTCCAACTTGATGCACAAGTCAGAGTTTATTTAATCCGATAACTGCTCTACGTGTTTCGGGCATCACTATCACCCATCTTCGGGAGCACAAAACAACTGCATCTACAGCATCTGGTAACCATTACACCGTACTGTCGTCTGCTGCTATCGTTGAAAAGTTGGAACTGATATTAAGTTCCAACTTTTCCACGACAGCAGCAGACAACAGTACGGTGTAATGGTTACCAGATGCTGTAGATGCAGTTGTTTTGTGCCCCTGAAGATGGGTGATAGTGATGCCCGAAACATGTAGAGCAATTGTCAGATTAAATAAACTCTGTGATTTGTGCATCTAGTTGGAATTTTATACCAGAATATTCATGTTCTCATTCCATGTACTTGTATATGTGGCAATCAGATGCATGCAAACATATAAACTTATTATTTCATTTTGCTAGCATATCCAGTCTCTTCCCTTCAGAGTTTTCAACCGAAATCTCGGGGTTTCTCACCTCCCCCACATAAGCTGCATGTCCATTCCCCTCTTAGGCTATGTCTTGTGTGGCAGCCTCCAGGGTACACATAATCTCTCACTCACACTCATGCATAAACACACACACATATATAAGTGGGGCTGTCCTGTGCCATAGCTTGTAGTGTGTGTGCATTTCAAATTAATGCTCTGGTACGAAGCAGTGACCAAGCTTTCCTGTCTGCGGCCTCCTGGTCACTACAGTGAACAGCAGCAATAAGGAATATTGGACACATTGACACCAACCTCACTACAACTATGGCTTTGGTTTCTTAAGTTTCTGATAACAGTTTTAAATACATCATGTTTGTTTTACCTCTTTTTACCACTCAATTACAGTGTTATTTTCCAGCACGAATGGAATATACTCAAATTCACAACTCGTTATAGGCCAGTTGCTGCCATGCAGGCCACACAAACATGGTATGTGTGCACACATATGCAACGCCTTGCAAGCTGGACATAGCCTTCCCCTCCTACAGTTATCATCATTCATCATTTATAATAAGATTTCATTTCAATCAACCTTTAGGAGTTGGACTAAAATGCCAATTTTATCTCTTGATGGCCAGAGTTTTTCAGGCTTTCAAGGACATTTGAAACTGCTACCACGTAAACACACAGAAATCAGTAAACAGCATGTTGGACCATCTGCCAGTACATCTGAGACAAGTACATGCTCTCACAAAATGATAAACATTAACCCTTTAAACCCCAAATTAAATCCCATCTGCTATTTGCTGGCATTATTAGCTCACCATTTTCTCCACGTTAGCAGGATAAGGGTTAAATCATTAACCCTTAGGCTACT
>Ga0268261_10000654_pt1 | contig 22296 bp, 15 predicted proteins | sample TergutNc150P1_FD_190353 | JGI IMG/M metagenome (GOLD analysis project Ga0268261, IMG submission 190353) | Nasutitermes corniger P1 segment gut microbial community from laboratory colony in Florida, USA - Nc150 P1 (SPAdes) (version 2) | ecosystem: Host-associated > Arthropoda: Insects >...
TATATATATATATATATATATATATATATATATATATATATATGACATTAGTCGCCTAAGGGTTAAAGTGATTATCAACATTTATTTTGCACTTGCATTGCATTTTTAGGTTTAGCGTTGTAATCATTCTCACAATATACTTCGGGTCTTAAATGTATTTCTACTCTGTTCCAGTGACTGGTGCTAGTGTCAACCGCTGATACCCTGTTCAAACATTACTTCCGGTATATCGTTAGATCTGCTTACTAAGGAAATGAACTTAGGTGCGTCAAAAACGTAGCGAATGCCCAAACAAAATAATTATACGATTTAAAGTGCTTTGAAGTAACATATTTTCATTTTGTGACAGTTTAATATTTTTCAGCTCAAACACGTTAGTGATATAATACTCCACTTCCATAAATACTTGGTGGACCAGCAGCAGTCCAAGACCACAGTTTTTGAAACACTATACATTTTGTAGGACCGGCCATTCATGTACGCGTGATTGTAAATTTGTTCAGGGACAACAGAAGGTGGAAACTAGATTATTCCTCGTTTATGAAGAATGTCAAATTCAATGCGATATTGAACTTCAAATTATTTCTCGGTGATCCTGTATTAAAATTTATTGTGTATAATTTATGCATATTTATCTGACCTGTCACTTCGCGTGTGCGTTAAAAAGTTTTGTCCCATTTTATTTTCGAACGTTGTTCGCTACAATGATTTTAGACAAAGTGTTACAGACGAACTGTCGATTTTGATGAAACTTAACTTCCTCGTGTCTGGAAAGGTGAGGGGCCCCTCAACTGTCAAACGCGCAAGTGTTTTTTTAAATCTAATGTTAATATCGGTTTACCCAAGAATGCACGTATCCCGGGCGCTACCAGATTTCGTGCGGCGGCGCCTAATATTTGTGAGTACTCGGTAGGGAACTTCGTCCAATTCTGGCGTCTAGAATTTTGAGGTAGCTTCTAGATTTTTGGAAAATTTGTGGATCTCTTCTCATATCATGTTGCAGATGCATGCTAACACTGTGTTTGACTTCTAGTTCCATCATAGGAAGCTCCGCTGACAACAGATGTATAAATAACGATGTTGATTCTATAATTTGCCAGTACAAAATAAATATTTACATATTGTGTTTTTCGTGAATATATAAATGTTTAAATTTGGAATTATACGTGGATATATGATGAATTTAGCCATTTGTATTTTGTTATACTTTCATGTAGAACTCAACAAGATTTAATACTTAGAATGAAATGCTCAAAGTACACCCGTTTTAACGCTTAACGTAATTTCAGGCAGATTACATAATCCTGTATCAAGCTGAAAAGCAAGATAATAACTCAGCACAAGATAAGCTGGCATCTGCCCCCGTCTCATTTTATTCTTCCAAAGTTCGGTTACACTTGTATTTTGTCATGTGATATTTTCGGTATCTTAAGCAGCATTTGTTTACCTGCAAGTATGTTTAGTAGCACACTGAACAGAATACAAGAGAGACAATGTTTTTGTAGGTGGAATTCCATTCAAAAATTACTTTCTATTGTTTTAGCACGTCACTAGCTTTCAAGATATTCAATCAATATTTTTCAGAAACCAGTCTCTTCATACTACTGTGCAGCAAAGCTTACGACACAAAACATTAAAGCTCACAGCACCATATAAATTTGTCTCTTCAGAGGATCCCTCTTCTCCAGTTTTCCACACTGCTGGGAATCGATGCCTAGGATTCCTAAACCACAATGATTGTGTCAGAACTGAGGTACAAACCCTCAAATTGGAAGGCACATAGCAATAGGCAGGATTATTAGTGCTGAAAAATGAACGCAGATGTCCAGGCCTCGGACATGGATGGGACCCACGACCACAACATATTGTATGAGTATTGTATTGAAACAACATTTAAATCTGTGGTTGCATTTTATCTCATAGACAGTGTAAAATAGTTCCAAATATAGACACACATTTTGTATGCATTTCTTGGGAGGCAAGGTTTCTATTGCTTGCACAATGCACAACAGACATTTAATGCCCAATGCAGAATTTGTTAGCGCCAAGATATCTGTAAGTATAGTGACTATGATACAGGCTACACAACGATGTTTCATCATCAGTAGTGATTAGGGATTCCTCTTTGCTACGTCCAGCTTTCTTATGCAATGGCCAGGGTAAAGCTGCTGATTCATGCTCACCAAGAGTGTGAGGAGCTACTTCTCCACTCCCCCATACATTTTGCAGAGCACTGTGCTTAATTAAGCACAAGGACTTTATTTTTACCACAGTGTCTGTTAATAACCCCTAATATGATCTTAATTTTTTCACTAAGCTGGGTTTACTGCAACCAAGCTGCCAGTTTCAGTTAAATGAAAAATGTGACCGCTGCAGAGAATTGCTGTAATTACAATGGACTATGTGCCAAATCAAACAAGAGTGTATGGATGTCCTCTGATGGAGTCCACGTACTTTCCAAATGCATTCTGTGCAATTTTGCGTACCTGAGTTTCCTCGACATTTATTTACTTCAAAGCTCATTTAGACAGCAGTGTATTTAAACATACCTTATTGCTCACATTTCATTAGACATGTTTTATTTCCACTTGTAGTCAGACCCCTCAAGGCAACAGGACATCTGACATTTTCTGATACCACAACTAATTTTCTTTATGTAAATCCACTTCAGATTGGCCTACTTATGGTCACATGACTGAATGCCTGCAGGGAATGTGTGGTTTTTCTCTAAAACACATTCTCGTGCCTTACTTGACACGAGAATCTCACAACAGCACAAATATGTATCAGCATACTCACAATTTCATACATAAATATGAACCTAACAAAATCACTTATATATTTAGTATTTTCTTGTACATTTTACACATTGCACCTCAGTAATGAAGAGTTAACTCAGAAACTAGCCGTCTTAACGGCTGGGGACAATATTCAAGTGAGTATACAGGCTGCACATAACTTAATTATAATTGACAGTGTTACTCCTACATGCATCCCACTGTCCAGTAATATTGTGTACTGCCAAATACCAGGCATAGCAGAAAATCTAAAAAAAGCATCTCATTAGCAAGACACACCATCCGTTAATTCTGACACATAGGAGGTGACATTGCTGAAGACACTCACTGAACAACATATGTAAAACATGAGGGTAAAACAGGACATTTAATCTAATGCACAGAAACCATAGTAATCTTTCTTCACCAAAATCCACTCTGGGTATTCATTTCCTGGTCTAGAAATGGAAAATTGAGATTGCATGATGGATCCCTTCAATGCCCAACTAAAAAGGAGTATCTTCAGCATTACAGAAGAAGAGGAATTGGTCTCTCTTCTGAGACATGTCTAGAATATCATTTCTAAAAATGTCCCTTCCTGATTTTTTTCTATTGATGTGGGAAGGAATGTTAAAAAATCAAACGAGAACGCTATAAGAATTGATTCCCTTTACATCGTCTTATTTATGTGACAGGGTTTTCAGCAGTTAATGTAATAAAGAGTGAATATCCCTGATGTATGGCACATTCTGTACCTAGTGAAGGACAGGTAAATTACTTCAACTTTGATGACTGTAAACAATGGTTATAGTAACTCCATCAGTTCCCTTTAAGGCCTTGGTCTTGCCACCCACAGTGTCTTTCACAAACAGTACCCCAGTGGTTATTGAAGGACTGTCATATGCATAACTACAGTCACTCAAACCTCACTCACAAAAACAAGAAAGTTTAATTTAATGTGTGTTTTGTTCTGCGTGTACCATCTTTGTATGTCAAAATATTTTATGAGTGCTAAGTGACTGAAGTTACATAAATCCAATCATCAAACCACAGAAATGTTGCTCAAGCAATTTTAATAATTACTGTTCAGTTTACACTGCTGGTATTCTTCAGGACTTCTTCTTCATAACTTTCATGAAGAGCACCATGTCTGAAATTACAAAGAATATACATACATAAATATGATCATATTTAGGTGTCCACTTATTAATAACTCTCCAACACCTCCAGATATAATGTGAAGCAAACAGATATTCTTTCATTCCCTCACTAGCATATTATTATATTTCAAATACTTGTTTTGCAGCAGACTTGTAAATACTAAGGTGCAGTAACCTATGAAATCTGATGTGGAACTGTAGTTTGTGTTTTATACTTACTACAGTTAACAACTTACTGATAAAAATAATTATGACAACAGCAACCATAACCCATATCCAACACTTCCAGGCACGCTGACTATGTTTCTCCAGTCTTTCTGATTCCACTTTCAGGCTTGAGAAATTACGGTCTGCGATGTTTGATGATTTCTCTGTTGTCTAAACACAACACAGACCAGTATCACGACAACATACTAGACTGAAAACTTAAAAAGATGACTTTCATAAGAACTCCTGTTCATTTCTTAGGCTATTTCACCTTATAGCTGCTATGCAGGACAATTTTCTGACACTTTAAATGTAAATTCTATTTAATAAAGTTAATTAAAACAAAGATATATGAAATTTTTCTTTAAAGTCTCATCGTTAAGGCTGTCATTAACACTTGATTTTGACACACCAAAATCTTAGCCTGACTTTAGAAGTCATTAACTATAAGATTAAAGTTATGTATACAGCAATACAGTAGTTAAGGCTGCCATTTTTATCACATTCCGTTCTTTAATTACAATATGTGAAATGATATGCACGTGGCCTACAAGCCACCAGAGGTTTAATAATGTGACAATAATAAATTTAAATTTGGACATCTGATTTCTTACTATTCTTATTTACTAACCATTAACAAGATGTATGAACATAATATATCACACCTTGTAAATTCGTACTTTACTCTTAGATTTGATTTACAGAGGAGTTGCCTATATGGCAGTCTTTACATTTTTTTGTGGATGGATGAAATGGTCTATACATCAACACTTCTTGTCCTAGTAACATGCCTCTATATCCTTTCTAACTATACTGCTTGCTAACAGGGACTGCTCCTTGAGGTTTCGAGTAAGTAACAGCATGTCATCTGCAATCTTTTCTTGCATGGAATGGTGGTACTTGAGCAATGCATCCAGGTCTTCACCAGTAGACTTTTGTTTCCTTTGTCTCAAATGATCTTCAGTTCCTACAACTGAAAATGTATGCATACAGCAGTTATGTGTAATATAGGAATTGTATGTATTAAAATTAATTTCAAAAGACATCTCTGATCTTTGTCCTCACATATTTAAACAAGGATACTGGAAAATACGGCTGCAACTCGTGCCTTAATTGTCAGTTACTATGCCATGTCTCCATTTTGTGAGTCCCATTTTGTACAATGTCTTACCTTTTTCATTTTGAAACAGCTGGTCCTTAAGCTCTTTAGTATATTTTGAAGTAGTGGTTTGATGGATTTCTTTAGTAGTTGCTTCTGATGATGTTGCTGGTCCATGAGACAGAAGCTGTGCAGCAGCAACTTTTTCCGCAGGATTTGTCTGGTTAACGTATAGACATTTAAGTTAATAAATGTGCCATTCTACTGCGTAAGTACAGGATGAACTCCTATATATCCAGGAACTGAAATAAGTTTTAATGACTGCAGAGAATTAAAACTTGAAGTTTATGTCCCATAAAATAAAAACTTTAAATTTTTAAGATAGAGGCTAACATTATATTTGGGTGGCACATAATATTACATTCTGATGTATATTTCTCTTTCATTTAATTTTTCTTTGTTTCTTTTCTGCTGCAAGACTGAGGTTAACTGCAAGAACATGCCAATTCCCAATTCTGACTACAGAGCTCCTGGTTCTCTCCCAGTACAATCCATGGGATATGTGGTGAACAGTGTTGCAATGGGATAATGTTTCCTTGAGCACTTCAGTTTTCATGTCATTTATCATTCCACCCATGCTCTATTATTCATATTCATTAATCTACCAATAACACATGTTACTGGCAAAGTAGCTAAAACAATATTACACAGGTGTAGGTAGTAATTTTATTTTGCTAAATGATGGTACCTCATTTGCAAAAACAGGGATAAGTTTAATGTAGCCATAGTAAATTTAGAGAATTCCATGTCTGTTAACCTTTTAAAGACATGCATTTGCATGCAGGAAAACACCACTAGAAATTAATTTTACATATTTTGGCAACAAGAAATTTACTGTACTTTTTTTAAGACATGCTGCATAATCTGTTTTATTTTCCACAAAGTGTTGTATATTTCATAATTTTAATTTTTTCTGTTCAAATAATATGTTTTTTCATAAACCATGCGCTAATATTTAAATACCCATACCAGTAGGATAAGTTAAATCAAGTGACAAACTAATGCACCTTTCTCTACATACCAGGCTTTAAAAAATGAGTATGTACTGATCAGATGGTCTACCGCGCGCGTGTGTGTGTAAAGACATACATACAGACATATAATAAGCCTAATAATGGGCTGTATATAGAGATTATATACTTATCATGTGATGGAAAAGTGAATCAACAATTCGTATTTTGCTGTCAGTAACATAATTACAAGTCGCATACTACCAATCTGTACTGCTTGCAGTATGGCAACATTAGAGGAGAAAACAGCTTACTGTATAGGAAGAGTAGAACTGTGATATAAGTTTGCAAATTTGAAGACTTTTAAAATTCCTGTGGTGGACTGGTGGCATTTCTATTTTATATAACAGGAATTTTAAACAGAAACATTATGTAAAAGTGGGAGGCAAAAATGTTTCATAGCAAGTCATATATGTTTCTAAATACTGCATTCAAAGCTCAAAATATGTTTATTATTTTGGTACAGCTGTACCTAGGAGGATGAAGTGGGCAGTTCACAACACTGTGCAAAGAGGAACCGTAATGTAATATTTCTAGGACACACTGCAGTGTAGTATTTCTAGGAGAGAGAGATCTAGGTTATAATGGGCTGGATATGTACCACAGATGAGGTAAATGAGAAATGCATGCATATTGGTAGGGAATACAAGGCAGCAGCAGAATTATGACAGTAAAATAGGTCTTAAAACAATGGTTTTTGAATGTAGGAGGTGAATAGCACTGGCTCAGAATTGTGTCTAGTGATATACTCTGGTATTCAGAAGCATTGAAACTTCAGGTTCTGTTAACAAATGTTAGTTTGACAGTCAGGTAAAACTACGTGCACCAAATCATACTCAGTACTTCACTGAAACAGCACCATTAAAGGACATTCTCAATTAACTTTTACAACAGAATGTCACTAAAAACTTAAACATCTGCAAGGATTATCTAACTTGACAGCATGGGAATACTGGCAAAACTCACAGAAAGAGTACATAGTTAATCCTGCATTAAAAACAATTAGTCCAAACATACATACATACATACATACATATCAGTAATCCTTTAGGTCTTCAAAAGTTTATCTATGTACAGTATGTGATGGAATAAGCAGACATCACAGCTTTAGCTGCTCTTGGAGCAGTGCTTGTGTCGGTGTGTCCACACAGAGATCTCTTACATATAAATGAAATCAGGAGTTATAAAGAAGTTTCACAGAAATGGGGAGATAAGTACGCCTAACTCATGTAATTATGAAATGGCACTGTCATCAGTGGAAGGGAAACAAATAATGAACTGAAATATTGAAGTAATCTAACACTGGATATGAAATGTACTGTCTTCAATAAAAAGCTAGGAATACTCTTAGGCATCAATCTGACAGGAACTCAATATTTTCAATACTGTAATAAGATTCCACAATATACAGAAGAGTAACTGAAGTATTAGGTTTTCTTGCCTGCATAACAATGTTTTATCGTATTATATTATTTGTAAGCTGAACCCAATGGCCACACAGTCTAAAGCATGGGTCTATGGCTGCTTGCTTGCTGGAATTGTGGGTTCAAATCTTGCAGGGGGCATGGATGTCTGCCCTTGTGAGTGTTGTGTTTTGTTGGGAAGAGGTGTCTATATCAGGCTGATCACTCATCCAGAGGAGTCCTACTGAGTGTGGAGTGTCCAATGAGTTTGACCACGAAGCCCTATAAGGGGAGGCCATGACCCAGAATCAGGTCGAGGTGCCACAGGAAAGAAGTACTTTTATTTGTATCAATGAAATACATTAACAACTGGCCTTACTACTATACCATGTTTCAACCTGTATAGGTCATCTTCACGTTATTCTAAATGGAATGGGTTTTCACTTATTTTATTTTGGTTTTTATTATCCTTGTTCTTGTGGTGCTCATATTTGTTCTTTGTGACATTCTTGGTATTGCCTCTTGGTGATGTAGTGCTGGTACTCAATTGTGTTTTCCGGTGTCAGTTCTAAGTTCATTTATCATTTTTAGCTTGGTGTAATGAGTGTATCAAAAATTGGGTTTCTGGTGACAGTGTGGTCATTTAGGTGTTAGTTTTGTCGGCTGAGGTTATAGATGTGGAATCTCGCTATGGTATTCATGTATTTTCCTTTTTGGTGTGTACCATGTCCATTGTATTTTTTATTATCCCACATGTGTGGCTTGTTTAGCATACATCTGGAGCACAGTCTGATGGTACCATTGTTGTTCTTTATAGAATATATGTGTTATTTAAATCTCACCAACAGAATTCTTTCAGTTTGTCCCATATATGTTTGGGGGCAGCCATGGCATTTTGATTGGTAAATGTTGCTTAGGATGTACGCGTTTTGTGTTCGTCTTTGGTTGTAGCAGTTTGGCTTATTGTACTTCTGGTTTGGGATGACACACCTATACTTGTGTTTTTGAATAGCTTTGTGATGATGTTGGTTTCTTTTCCCACGTAAGTAAATGTGGACCACTTTTTCTTGTTATCTTTTTTCCTGTTCTTATGCTCCTTGTTCATTTTTATGGTTATGTGGTAATATCCATCATTGTATGAAATGGTCTGGATGTTGTCTGTTTCATTTTCTCTTCCTGCTGTGGATAGTGGCATGATCTGTCAGTGTCAGTGGCATTTGGTTTCCTGACTAGACTCGACAAGTACAGACAGTGGACAAGTGCCGAATTCCCAAACAAAGACTAGCAGTATAAGTCCACTGAAGCTAGGAAAGCTATAAACTGATTAAATAAGTCTGATGAAGTACACTGTGGAGCTGGACCAAATCTACTTATCTATTATCCAAACCATGTAGCTGCTGCTAAAGAAAAGAAGTTATCATGTGGTGTATGAAATACTTTTACATACAAATATTGTTCAGCTGACTCACCAATTTGTGTGTCTCAATTATTCCCTTCAAAAACATGATTCTTCTAATATACTCAGCCATGGTATCCTTGCTAGGTTTGCTGTAAAACAGCCACAAACATTAGTTTAATTTTCAATATATTACATCTGCAATATGCATTACATGAATTTTCAGTATTTTAAGGTGCGACATCCCCTTTATATTATCGATTACATATATATTTCTTTTTCCAAGTAGTCATACACAACTCACAATACAAGGTAAAATACACATGAAAATACACAAGAGTTAAACTTACTCTGGATGTTGCTGAAGGTTTATTACCATTTCATCAAGTGCACCAATGTACTGGAAAAAAATAAAATATCATAGCAGTCAAACAATATGGTCATTTGGAAGTCAATGAATAAAAGAATTCCCTTTCACATATTCACACTCAAACTCACAGTCCACACACATATTTGCAATTACTTTTACCCAACTGTTATTACCTTTAAAATACATTTAGCTTTCCTAGAACAAAATTCATGCATGGCCTAATGAAAAAAGTACTGAGACTGAATCTGAAGCTAAAAGAGTTAAAGCTGTCTCAGCACTTCACTAAGCACCACACCATGAACGCATGTGATGGAGTGGCAGTACAACTCCTTGCATTCTTCCCCATGGCACTAAACAGAGGTAAATGGTCAGCCTCACACACTAGCCATTTGACCCCTTGCAAAAGAGCCCCCCATACACATTTAACAGGATACTAGGTGAGCCCCAGGGCCAGTCTGGAGGCTTTAGAGAAGAAACATAAAATCTCTTGCCCTTGCCAGGGATAAAAACTCAATACCCTGGTCAACCATGCAACCTGTAGTACACAATCTGTCCTATCCCAACTCAAGAGAATGGATCTGAATAAAGACAGGAAAGGTACTATACAATATAAAGTCAGAATTGAGCCAGAGGCTATGTTAAATATAGTTTAAGTTATATAAAAATCTGTACCGTATCCAATCGCCAGTCCTTCTCAAGGTCCCCTTTAGCCATACTTTCACACTGACATAGTAATCGCCTGAGGTTGACTTCCACTTTCGGTAGCCCCATTACACTACTCTGTAAATATGTTCATACGCACTGACAAATATTTGCGGTCCCTCAGATATATGACCTGTAAACAGTAATAAATTTAAATCTATACATTGGCCTATAATTCAGTTTTACCATACACACTTTTCTGTGGATACATAAAAAAAAATTACCTAAGATTTGGCATGATCATAACAAATGCATTGCATGGAAGGCTGGAAGGCCTGTTGAAAATAAATTCTTGGTTTGAATATTACATACTCAATTCTCATGATTAATGTAAGCCTTCAAATTCTAATCACTACTGTATGTACCACTAGGTCTGACATTCAAAAATTCTACATTCTGCCCACAGAGTGTACTTCTCCCTGTACATCATTTACTGAATGGATTTTCTAAATGAGATGAGTGTGTTTACTGTGTAGTACAACCTGCACATTTAAATACAGAGTGTGGAAAAACTCCATGCCCAAACTTCGTGAGGTGATAGGTAGGAGCAAAACACAGATTTACTGTCAAGGTACTATATATTGGAAATGTGTCCTTGCAGCGCTACGGACCGTCAAATTGGGTCTGACTAAGATTGGAAATCAAGCAAAACCACTGAAGTATTCTACAAAAAAGTTGCACTTCATACCAATTTAGAGCAGATGTTCAAATGTATGGCCACCAACCTCGATACACAGCTGACAATGATGCAGGAGAGACTGACACGTGCACAGTGCACATGTCAAATCTTTCTCACACCTCTTGTGGGCTGCGGCTCAAAATTGGACATCAGGTCCGAGAATATCTCACCATTACTTACAACAATCGCTGGATTGGACGGGGTGGGCCAATAGCTTGGCCTACCAGGTCACTGAACCTCACACTAATGGACTTTTTCTTCCTATGGGACCACATTAAAGCCCTTATTTACACATTGCCCGTTGATTCTGAAGAGGATCTTATTGCCCATACTGTTGAGGCAGCAGGAACCTGGCATTTTTGAGCGCACATGTCAGTCTCTGCTGCATTGCTGTCAGCTGCGTATTGAGGTCGGTGGCCGTACATTTGAACACCTGCTCTAAATTGGTATGAAATACAACTTTTTTTTCAGAATACTTCAGTGGTTTTGCTTAATATCCAACCTTACTGAGACCCAATTTGATGGTCCACAGTGCTGCAAGGACGCATCTCCGACACATAGTTTCTTGACAATAAATCTTTGTTTTGGTCCCCCCTGTCACCTCACGAAGTTTTGGCATGGAGTTTGTCCACACCCTGTATAATTCAGATTAAGGGTTAAATACCATACTTCCTGTAAAAGTACATGTTGAAATCAATGTACTGCTATACCCATTAACCAAAAGTAGTATTCCAAGTACTGAGAGTAACCATATAAATTAAATCTTGCCCAATCTTAACATCAAAATGTATGTCGGGAGAATATCCTGAACTCTTGCTAAAGCATTTGTTTTAATAAGTTATAAATAATTACTATTAAAACTAAACTTACGGAATTTGGGTACAGCATAATGTAAATCACAGCTTCATGATAGAAAATAATATGCAGAATTAAATGATCAGATTAAAATTATAGTATTTACTCTTGACACAGAGTCTCTTTTGGTTCAATACTAGGTCCTTTACTCTTTGTCACATATATCACTCAATTGCCTCCAACTGCTAATTGCAAATTTACACCTATAATCTTTCCAGATGATATAACTATTTTTATTTCACATCCACAAATTGGTCACTTTTAACATTGCCTTGACGTCTTCAATGTCTTGAACAAATGCCTTAATAACAATAACTTACATGATGTTTGACAAACAATGTCATAAAATATTTAACTGACAGCACAACTTGTAATGATCTAAATAGTGACAGTAACTTCCACTGGCAACACACACTGAATATTAGCCCTTCAAAATACATTGCCACGAGGAGTCTTACCACTCATGGGGAGGAAAAAAAACCTGAAATGGTTTTATTTTGTATTCCATCATGTAACACACAATAATTTTCTTTGGAAATTCAATAGACATAAAAAATATATCCAAAAGAAAATTTGTAAAACAGTAGCAAGGGCTAAAAGAAAAGCCTAATGTAAAGAAATATTTAGGATGCTTAATGTTGTTCCACTCACAGTACATACCTGGTCTCAGTATTATTTACTGCAGAAAACAGAAAAATTTAAAACAAATTCAGATGTACATCATATATGTAGTAAAGGGCACATATATGACCTTAATGTGCCCAACTTCAAGGGTTATACTATACTATTAACCTTCCACCTACAATAAACTTTTAGTCATGGTACATAAGTATTATTACGCCAGTGGTAAGAGACTGACTTTTTCTACATCTCAGGGTCCCTTGTGGTACCTCCTGTACATCACTTGAATATGAATAAAACTAACTAAAATTATCTTTTAGCTCACTCCCTTGACAGTGTAGAAGGGTTTGTCTCAATAAAAAAATTCTCAGTTCCGACAGAGCATGCAAGAACAGTGATGGTTCCATGACTTAATTTTTCTTTGTTCTGACTGTAAACAGAAATTTACTAAGTATTTATACTTTTCTTCTTCTTCTACTACCGCTCATTCCATCATGAGCCTTTGCCCTTGCTATTACAGCTTCACAATGGTCCCAAATGTATATTTGTATATTAAGCAAATACTGTCAAAGTACACGACACACCGAATGACTGTTACGTTGGTTCCCATGAGACAATGTTGCCAACATATAACTCCCTTGACCTTAGCGCCGAGCACCCTCTTCCGCGAGACTGCTTACATCCTTGACTTAGTGCTGCAATGTGGCACGTAAATAAACAATGTCCTGTTCTATTTGAAATTACAAAAAACTGTTTAACTACCTCTTACAAACAACCAAATACAGACATCTAAGGGCTCCTTTATGGGAATGAGCCAAGGGTTTATTTAATTACATCTGCACTGACTGATCACTTTACTACAAATGGGATGCAAAGTGATGCTTCAGAACTCATTTCACTGGACTAACACGGGCTGAAGATATCCGGTTGATGACTACCTCTAAATTACTGGCTCTTCGAAGGAATTGACAGCTCATGATGATCACTTCGTAACTGTAGGTTATAATAAATGGCCATTCAAAAGACTATTTTGAAGAAAGTACATTATTGCTGTAATCACGTTAAGTACTTGGAATTTTCAGTTTCCGAAGACGGAAAATATTTCACACGCAGAATGACTGTTACTTTGGTTCATACGAGACATTGTCGCCAACATACAACTTCCTAGACCTCAGTACCGAGCACACTGTTCCACTTACAAGACTGTTTATATCGTTGCATGGCAACATATTATACCATATCTGTACGTACAACCGTCCTCTTGAAGATGAACCCTTGGGTTCGAAACATGTAGCCGACAAATTAAAATATTAATTTAACAAAGGAGCATATTGTTCACGATCAACTAATCACGAATTCAACATGGTGTGGCGCTGCACAAGCCACAGCATGTCACTGCCATGGATTATCGACAAAGCCCACACGTGTGACAGGTCTGTAACACAGATTAGGGTCCATAGCCTCTTCCAGAGGCAGTTCTTTTGGGAAGTGCAACATAGTTTCCTTTTGCAAATTCCAGCGCTTTCTCGTTCTCTTAAGGTCATCTAGTAGCTGCTTACGTCTTCTTCCTCGTCTTCTCTATATTTTCTTCAGTATTGTATTCCAGTACGCAGTTCCTGCGCAAGATATGACATATGCAGTTAGCCTTTTTTCGTTGTATATGTGAGCTATTCCTGTCTTCCTTGACTTCACGTAACATTTCTTCACTGTTACACGATCGGTGCAACTGATCTGTGATATCGACCAAAGGCGCGATTTATCAAAAGTGTTCACAATACAGCCAAATGAAATTCGCTTAAGCGCCACAGCTTTATGCATTTGTCCAGGTTCGATCGTCAGTGGTCCAGATTGTATTTGACACAGATAAGCGCTGACACCGACCTTGAGAGTAGTGGACAACTCATAAACTGGTAGCCTGTGACCCCTTTGTCTTGTTGCTTTCTCCTTCGTTGGTTCAACAGTTTCATATACGTTTCATACAGTTTTCTTTATACGTGTATAGGACGCCTAATTGCTTATAGGGTGACTACCATATATGGTGGACAGATTCATTTCGTTATAGATTCATGCGCCCAGTTTACACACAATATAGCCGATACCCTCAGTACATAGCAAAGATCGACTTACACATAATACATAATATAAGTTTTATGGTATACAAAACATTAGTGCGTACGTAATTAACATTACATATGTTGATGACAGTTGGCCCCTGACACATTACAATGAAAGCTCTCGTTAAACATTCACATGTATAAATCACGGATCAGTCGTTTGATGTGTATTCAAGACTACACATTAATACGACTATGTGAACAGATGGCAGTACAATCTGACGTGAAGTTATACATGTAATTTTTGCACATTACCATTGAATAGTAAATTTGCCCATATTTGCGTCACGAGGACATGTAGGGCGAGCAGAAGTAACTTCCCTCATGATGTACTTCGGTATAAGTTGGAGTTCTGGCCGTTTTACTCACGATGAAATATCTTCCAGTATCCAGTGATTATGAGGCTGGGTGGGACCCAGAGCTGGTGATTAAACCCCAATCGTCCAGTCCACACTGTACCTCTTAGAAAACAAAAGGGCGGGCACCAAGAGACCCATGCACTTGAGTCTACCTATTCGGCTTAGCTATACAATACGCTACCCCGGCTATTCATCTGCAGTTTTTATTCGCAATAACAGTCGCTTTCGTGTTTGATCTGTGTACAGACCTGTGTGCAGGGATGCCAGATCGACATTTTAATGTAAAGCTAAGCAATACTAGAAAAAAAAGCAAAATAAAAATTAATTAAACAAATTTTAATATATTTTGGATACTAACATTACTTTAAAAGCTCCAGATCCTGATCATTGCTATCTTCCCCACTGGAATGAGTTGAACATAAGGCATAAACCTTGTCTGATGTGAAGTTTTTTTTTAGCATTTCTGGAGATGCAGTGAAGTCTTTGCAACATTTGCTTGAAAGCAATAGTTCTGCCTTCACTCTCACAATTGCATCAAAAAGATTCAGCTGCAATCTGTTTCTTGCCTTCGTTTTAACGGAGGATACAGGAGAAAATATCCTCTCAACTACAGCATTGCTGACAGGGGTTACTAGGCAAGTAAGAGCAAAGTGGCGAGCTCTTAAATGCCTTATGCTGAAGTACACCAATCCAAAACTGTTCAGTGTCTACAGGGGGTCCATCTTTCTTCAATGGAGCTTCTTCTTTCCAGTCCACGAAAGGCATTTGTCTGTATTGTTCTTCAATTTTGCCGACGTTGTTTCCTGCATGGTGTATAAAAAATAACTCGGAAAATATAGGCCTTGAAATATGGTTTAAAATTATCAAAAGGTTAATTTCTTATATAAACATTCAAATGTATCTCTCGCCGACGGAAATCTACACATAACTTGACTGAGAGCTTCTTCTAGCATAGACATACATCATTCTTTGATATTTTTATCTCTAGATGAGTCTCAGCACTGTTGTTCTGCTGTAGGAACTTGTTACATCGTGTTAAGAATTTGACACTAAAATCAACTAGATGATTTTTTTTCCTATCTTTTGGCATCATACAGTCTGTTCTGTAGACTCTTCTGGCGTAAGATTTGTTGGTACAATTCATGAGGTTCAGCTTTGGTTTGCTAAAAAAGGCTGTACAGTCTTTTAAATTCCTGAACAACAGGTGTTGCAAACTAAAAGAATAATTAGTTTTTGTAGTCTTACATTTCCTTTAGAAGTTTCGCTTTGGATTTTGTATCAAATCGTGATTGGGCTAGTTTAGCTGAAGTGAAATAAACATTTAGCTCTTCTCAGTTCATCAAAATATTAAACATAACCTTTCCACGTACAAGCCACCGTGTAAAAGGAGGGTTTTAAAAGGGGGATAGTTCGGGTTGGCTCAAATTCCGTAGCTGTGTTCATCACTCAAAACAATTCTTTGTACGCTTCTCGTCTTAATGCACTATGGCGAAACCAACTGGGTATTTCTAACAGTCAAAATCCAGCATTTGATGGTAGTTTGGATATAGCATATTGAATGCACAGGGCCAGTGAATGACAGATACGTTTGTGTTGCATACAGAAAGGAGATACAGATTTTAGTTTGGACCACATAGAGGTATTGCACCCAACCATGTTTGATGCACCATCCTTGGCAAAACCAATGCAATTTGCAAGACTCTGGCCACATCTTTTTATTTCCTCGTCAATCAAATTGAAAATTTTTTCTCCTGTAGCCTCTTCAACCGGAATTAAACCTACAAATCCAGTTACAATTTCCTTTCTCCTATCACTTAAAAAGCAAACTAATATAAACAAGTGTTTTTGTGTTGAAATGTCTGTAGATTCATCTATAATAATGGCATATTTCTTGCTCTGAAAGTCATCAATGAGATCAGTTTTCAGTGCAGTCGAAATGATGATTTTGATTAAACATGCACATTTACTTCTGTGTAACTTTATGTGCTCCACTGTACTCCCATTCCTATGTGCTATCATGATTTCACTCAAGTGGTCAACTGTACGTATCGCACAATGGCAGATCATGCTTACAGCAGTTTGCAGCTCTACTGCCTTAACTTTATCCTTATCTTGCTTAGGAGTCTTTCTTACATTAAGTTGCATCTGGCTGTGTAATGGAGTTCTCCGCTTGTGTTTCTCCGATTTTTCATGATTTGAGAGACTGCTAATTCTTGGTAAAATGCTGCAGTGGCACAATGTACAATAAGCTGCCGCCGATCCATCAGCAGCCTTTTGGACCCATACAAATGTTTCTTCCCATTTGCTTCTGTACTTACGATTGCTGTCGCAAGAAGTTTTCCATTTATTTGACAATATGGCCATGGCTGTTGCTAAATGATTTATAAAAACAGCCGAAGGTGTCACAGTTTCACCACAAAACGTTATTACATACAGAAAGCACACTTCACGGTAGATTAGTATTATTATAAATCACATCCAAACACTTCATAGGTCCAAGACAAACTCGAGCGACGGTCCCCGGACGTGTCACGTGTCCGCCGTGTTAAGCCGACTTACCGGTTGGCGCCTTCTTGCCCAGACTCTTGGCGGCAGAAATACTGCCGAACGTAACTGACCAAAAAAAACATTTCTGTTAAAGGAACATGATTTAGAAAAAGAATGATATGTAACTTTCGTGCAGATGATTTTAGCATGTACAAAAGCCAGTAAAGAGCCAAAAAGGCAAATGAATTTTCTAACGTCAACCAAGTTTAAAAAAAAAGCCAGCTTTCGGGAATTTGGCTTTAAAAAAGTCAATCTGGCAACCCTGTCTGTGTGTGCACACGTGCCTGCCAGATAGCGTGGCACTTGCTTGGAAGGTTTGGTTATGTTTGCGTGTGGCAGTTATCTGTGTGACGGTACTTTGGCCTGGTCGTGAAATGGCAGGAATAGGGTTGAGCCCAGGAGATCCAAACTCATTTGCGAGACCAGGTATGCTTGGTTTACGTAGATATTTCCAACGTTTTATAAAAGTTGGCGCCATGGCGGTGGAAGATTCAAGATTAGTGGGTTGTTAAGCCTTGTCGACTGATAAACATTTGTCAGTCGACCGACACACGGTGGAACACCCCAGTCAACTGTAATCTAAATAGTCTTTCACTCGCAATATTGACGAGGATTTCGGTTTTTTAGTATGTGACAGTGCCTCATTTGGTGAGTAGTATAGTATTATACAGGGGTCCTGAACGTCAAACTTTGAAGAAAAGGCACTGAATTCTCCCGGTTATGCTGCGCCACATCCTAAAACATCGGAATTATCATTCACACCGCTGGGAAACCCCAAAACACACAATGCTGACAACTTTGTGGATAGGGAATTCTCTACCCTCTTACGTGTTAATAGGTGATGTGATTGAACGCAAGGATTCCGGTCTTATGGTACATTGAACAGTGTAATTGGTAAATAGTTTCTGTGCTTAGGATAATAGTGATTTCATATTCAGAATCAAGTAGTCTGAGAAGAGAGCCGCGGAGGAAGGTTGAGTATGTTACGTAGGTATGGGCGAAGGAGGTGGTGAGCCCATGCCACTTCAGTTTACCTCAATTTATCTTATCATAATCCAAATTACTCCACTTGTTTTCGTTTTCCATTTATCTTATCACAATTTTTTTTTTGTCCTGTTGTATTGTTAATTTAGTAGAGTGTCAGGCGGCCGGGGTAGAGTAGTCGGTATAGCAACTCGCAATGGGCTGGATTTCCGCGGGTTTCGAACCCCCGGCGGTGGTAAGATTTTCCATACCTGTCCAGACCGACCCCGAGGCACATCCAGCCTCCTGTACAATAGATGCTGGGTCTCTTTCCTGGGGGCAAAGCGGCCCTGGCGTGGTGTAGAACATGAACCCCTGTCTAGCACAGACATTAAAGAATGGGTGGAGCTATACCTCTACTTCTCCTATTTGCCATCATGGCATGTTATAGGGTGATCTTTACCTTTGTCTTTAGTGAAGCATTGCAGTCCTGTCATGGCTGATGGTTTGACAGGCTGTCACCTTGGTGGTGAGCACCCCTTCTTGGTAATTGTTTCCTACAGACTTGTCACAACCATTCCTTTTCATATTGAAATGTAAGACACTTTATGTGCCAGAAAGTAAAAAGTAGACACAAAGAATTGTAGCAGAGTTATTAAAGCTAACGAAATATAACCTGAGGTAACGCAACTGAGGGTAGCAGTTGCGAATGTCTTTGATATTCGATAAGATGCATTATGATATAATTCACCTACATTTTGTTAAACATGAGTAATATGAGTCATGAACAATGTAGGCTACGTTAGGTTCAGGTTGGTTAGGTTACATTTCATTAAGTTTAATAACTTTGTGAAATTTGTTTGTGACTGCTTTGTACTCTTCAGCATATGAAGTATGTTACATTGCAATATGAAAACAATTGGAGGTGACAAGTCTGTAGTAAACAATTACCCCCCTGTTCTTCACAAATTCTCATTTAACTTTATTATTTTTGTTCTGTATTATTTTAACTAACTTTTTCCCTTAACAGGACCATTCCACCACGCTACACATTACAATTGCAGCCCACAGTCTCATGATTGTTACTGTATATTTTAATAGTCACTTTCAACCTCCAGCCTGTACAACAAACATACTAGCCAGTACACTGAGGCCTTGCCCAATGCATGTCACAGCTACACAATTGGTTTGCTGCCTACATTGCTCTTTTACCACTCACCTGCTCCATATATATATATATATATATATATATATATATATATATATATATATATACACACATCCACCAGTGGTACAATCCAAGAGTCTTTGTGTTATTACTAACACATGTTGGTGTGTTAGTAAAAAGCAAATTTTTGAGGATTTGGTGGTTCCATTTTTTGCTAACTATATGAGAGCACTAAGCTAGGTTTTCAACTCAAAGTTAACTTGCAGGGGGCAGCTCCCTATTTTGGCAGGTTGGAAGGTACTTGTATCAGCTGAGGGCTGACCATGCTTGCCTGACATCACAGCTGCAAGTGACAAGAAAGGTGGTTATGTTAACAGTGAATTGTGCCTGGCAACTTTCAAAACTGAGGTTTTCCTTGATTTTTATTAGTCGATGGTGAATGCCATGGTATAATTACAAGACAGGTTACAGCTCACATCTCCACCTCTGCCTCTTACAAGCAAAGTTCTTCAGCCAGCATGACAGGTTGCAAAGGCCTTCAGCCCACACAACCAAGCCATTCTACGTTCAAACCTCAGACATCATTCCAACCAAAGTTCTTGGCCACAAGAATGACATACTGCTCTTGTAGCAGAATTCCTTGGTATGAATATTTTAAGGCCTTCAGCCAAGACATGAAAACCAGTTAGCATGAGCACAGTTATTATTACAACTACAAGGTTTCTTTGTCATAGCCGGGCAGTGTGTTTCGTGTGCAGGAATGTTCGAAAGGATGCCAACTTGCTGTCTGTACAAGTCTCTGCCAATAATGAACTTTATGTTGTCTTAGTTGGTTGGTTGGATGGTTGGTGGTTGCTTGATTAACATTGGGTTCGAGCCCTTATGGTCCCGATTCATCACCTAGGCCTTATAGATGGGCCCTTTGTGCCCCATAATCTAATATCAACTCAGGAAAGCCCTGTTCCTTTACTAAAGTTCCAGGTGGCCCCCAGACTTGAAATCTTAATGGCCTCTGGATCCAAGAAAGGAACCCAGATATAATTTTCTTTTCGCTTTAAAGTCCCGGCAAACGAACCCCCTCAAGGTTACCCAATAGGGCCCCTATAGAGAGGAGGCCCGTTTACAGGGCATTTTGCATATCTCTCAAAAACCTCATCTTTCGGGTTCCCCAGTAAAGGAGTCCTCCCTCAAGGTCCCCTTCATGGTATCCCTCGCAGAGTGATGCCCCATCACTAGAGCCCTCCTTCATTCATCTATCAAAGTCCCTGGTATATGAACCTCCCCCCCACATACCAGGTTCCGCTCGGATGGAAAGGAGCCCCCATGGAGAGAGATGCCCACATCCAGAGACTTTCCTAACATATCTTCCAGGGTTCCCAGTGAAGGAGCTCCCCCAAGGCCACCTCCACAGAGCCTCTTCAGAGAGAGGTGCTTTATCCCCAAAGCTTCCTTCATCCAACTCTCAAAGTCCCCGGTAGACAAGCTGCATTCCCCCCCACCCTTCTTATTTGCTAGATTTGGTCAGTGTGATTTCTTGTAATTTATAAGAATGAAATTGTAGCAATGTGAGCATTACTTCCAAGATGTCCCTGATATTCAGGAACAATTGTCCTGCTTCTTATAACAAAAAGTCAGTTTCAGTAGCACATCCAGCAATGGCAGAAACGATGGATCTGTTGCATGACCTGGGAAGGGCACTGTTTTAAAGGGGATTACAGTGTCCCATTTCGGAAGGTCACAGGTTCGATTCCCGATGGTGTCATTGGAATTTTTCATTGACATAATCCTTCTGGCCACACTATGGCCCTGGGGTTGACTCAGCCTCTAACAGAAATGAGTACCAGGAATATTTTCTGGGGGTAAAGGCGGCCAGTGCATAGGCCTGACAGCCTTACCACCTTCATGTGCCGATTGTCATGAAATCTGGGAGCCTCAACCTCCTGGAACCCTCAGGGACTGCCCAGGCCTGTAATGGGATTGCTTTACCTTTACCTTTTTACAGTGTCCCATTACAAACTTAAGTGTGTTTTTTGTTCTTGACTCAGTCTGGAAATTTTTTGATATGCGTTCATGCAAAGCAATAAAATATTTTAAGGGCATGTAGATTAATTATTTCATTCTGTTGACAGAGGAGGCAGCAGTTTCTTCGGTTGGCTTGTACCTGGATGTAAATTTTGAACGTAAGGTTTTGAGTGGGAGAGTAGATTTGACGGTTGAAAAGAAGAAAGCTGAAGTTACTCATGTTGTAAGTTTGGTGATGCCACTTAGTTCAGTATATCTTGTCTGTTCTCTGTAGCTGTAAAGGAGTGTCTGAAAGGCATAATGGAATGGTGGTGTACTTATTAATATTTTATGTATATTGAATTTGTTACCTGTTACATTTTTGTTTGAAACCAGAAATGATGGAAACTTACAGCAGACATTATAATTGCCTTTATTCATAAATTCCTTGTATTGTTGGGTTGTGGCTCTTTTCACCTTTCTGTTGTAGTTTGTGCTTGGTATCTTGTTAAAGTCAGCACTAATGTGTGTGTAAATAATTTGAAGCAATATGTAGATTAACCCTTTAAACCCCGAATTAAATCCCATCTGCTATTTGCTGGCATTATTAGGAGCTCACCATTTTCTCCACGTTAGCAGGATAAGGGTTAAATTATCAACCTTTAGGCTACTAATGTCATATATATATATGGAGCACCCATTCTTGATGTTTCTAGATCACACACAACGACGCAGCATAGTCGGTAGGACTCCTCTGGACGGGTGATCAGCTCGTCGCAGAGACCTCTACCTGACAACACACGAC
>Ga0268261_10000655_pt1 | contig 22293 bp, 19 predicted proteins | sample TergutNc150P1_FD_190353 | JGI IMG/M metagenome (GOLD analysis project Ga0268261, IMG submission 190353) | Nasutitermes corniger P1 segment gut microbial community from laboratory colony in Florida, USA - Nc150 P1 (SPAdes) (version 2) | ecosystem: Host-associated > Arthropoda: Insects >...
GGGGGGGCACAGAGAAAGGAAAAAACATGCATTAACTAAACATTTATTCAGAGAAAAAATTTCATCACATTTGGAAGCAGATGACACATTCCAACACAGATTACTGAAGATCAAAATCAAAGAAAGTAAAAACCTTGCAAATGACAAACTACAGTACAATTCAACAGCACCCATGGTACCAGACAGGGGCCAGACTATCATATATCGCAGATCATCAGACAGTACCTACACTAAGTTCTTATGGGCATTTTTTTGTTACTGCCCTCAGAGATTGTGGACATGTCAGTTATTTTCATTTGATCATAAAAAGACAGCTTTTTCAAGTACCATAAGCCCAGTGATGGGGTCTCCTTCAGAATGTCCTTCCTACTGTAAACCACTTAAACAACACCTTGTCCAACAGCAGTAATCAAGGCTCTTTCAATATGTCACTTGAAAAGATCCTTCACACTTTCACTCGATGCCACAAAGGATCACAATTAGTCCTTCCATCTCTTTATATCACAGCAGTTGACAATCTGACATTGTATGAAGCAGCAATCTCTGTTTAGCTCCTGCCACTTTCAAGCTTCCTAATTACTTCATGTTTCTGGGGAACTGTTATATTTGTGTGTTTCCTGATGTCGTAAATACGTCGTTTACTCATCTTTGTATCTTTTTAAGCCTTACAATAACTTGGCTCAATAAAGTCCGGACAATCTCACATACAGTCACACAATCAGTATATGCACCGGAAATTATGGGCAGTGGAACTTCGTCTAGGAACTACTTTCCTTAAGTGCTGAACTATCAGGAGTGCCATATTACCAAGCGCCAGACTGAAGGAATTCCACTGTATATAACGGCCATGTGACAGGATTAAACTACAAAATTCTTCCATGTAAAACACTGCCTTCTCACCATAAAAAACGACCTCCAGGCCTCATAAAGCAAAGAAGGGATGAACATGCTTGTTTGCTGCAATCCAACTGGACAGCATAAATTACTCCTTGTACTACCTGGCAAATCTGCTAAACCAAGGGTTTTCTAACACATTTCCTTCACTGCCTATTTCATATAGGGGCACATGGCAGCGCAGTTGGTTGAGGTACTGCGTTACAAGCCAGAAGGTCACAGGTTCGATTCCCGCTGGTGTCACTGGAATTTTTCATTGACACAACCCTTCTGGCCACACTATGGCCCTGGGGTTGACTCAGCCTCTAACAGAAATAAGTACCAGGAATACTTCCTAGGGGTAAAGGCGGCCGGTGCATGGGGCTGACAATCTTACCACCTTCATGTGCTGACTGTCCTGAAATCTGGGAGCCTCAACCTCCTGGAACCCTCAGGGCCTGTCCAGGCTTGTAATGGGACTGCTTTACCTTTACCTTTACCATTTACCTATTTCATATAAAGCTAAAAAAAGTGTTTGGATGGGCTGTGACTTATTCAAACAATGGGTTTTTGTAGAGTTCACACCCAAGACAGAGAAATTTTCCTTGCAAAGCTCTACTGATATTAGACAATGCACCTTCACATCCATATGAAGAAGACCTGAACAGTGATGGAATGCAACCAGTCTATTGCAGTTGATGAACCAAAAATGTATTGTAATGTTTAAAAAAAAACATTAAGGAAAATTCTTGCAGGCTTTACTTACTGCAACAGAAAATGAAGAGAGTATCATGGGCTGCTTGAAGCAGAGTGAAGGATATTGCATATGGACAGCTAAACCATAGCTTCATCTATCATCTGAAAAGTCTGCACAAATCCTGGAAAAAGCTGAGTCAAATTGAAGCCAAGGGCAATATGGCAGAAGACTGTGAGTGAGAGACCATATAAGTCTGATCTAACAACTGCCAGGATGTGAAAATTCCAAAAAGATGGTCTTGAAAGACAGGATCAATGAAAATGATCAGTACAAAATCACTGACAAATCTATAATTCAGATAATAATAAAAAAAAAAAACAAAGAAAGCAATGACGAAGGTGATGCAGATGATGTGAAAGAAGATGGGGTGTCTCATGCCAAAGGATTAGCAGTCCTTGAAACATCATGACACTCCACAGCGAAAAGAAGAAAGAGGCAACCCAACCGATGCTCTGCTCCTCAAAAGATAGCATGATTTTACAGCAAAGAAGCCATCACAACTTCAACAGCAAACTAGCCTTAAAGCCTTTTTTGTAACATCAATGAGAGAGAAGGTTTTGATTTCTGTACAATGTAACGTAATAATGTATACTCCATTATTATTCTACTACTGTACTATTGTATACACTAACATTCTAATACAATGTTGTATATACACAGTATACATTAATACAATGTATTATATATACGTAATCAAATTTTCTAAATCGTAATTATCTGTGCAGTCCAAGCATTTCAATAATATGAGGCACGCTTGGCTCTATTCACCTCAAACTATGGAGATTTTACTGTACAAAAAATGTAGGTTTTACCTCTATATCTGATGCAAAATTTGAATGCTTGGTGTTTTAGAATAAACACAAATATGTAATATAATACAAATTATAAACACAGTAACACATTCTGCATGTGGAATTATATTCCCAGAAAATGCCACATTGGATAAAACTGCATTCAAGGTAAATAAATTTCAAAAGAAAAGCAGTAATCTTTTCTGCACAATTATGCAGTCCATTTATACTGTATAAAAAAGGTGAAAAGCATGGATTAGTTGTGTCCCAACCATTTCTCTATAAAAAGCATGGATTAGTTGTGTCCCAACCATCTCTCTATAAAAAGCATGGATTAGTTGTGTCCCAACCATCTCTCTATAAAACCAGCCAAAATACAACACCAGCAGGGATGGAATGTGCAACAAACGAGTGACATTCAATTCTGTCCAACCATTATGTTTCTTGATTTGTCTGATTCAGTTCAAGAATCACTTCATTCAATGGCCTAAATTAACCTTTACATATAGGCAGGTCAGAAATGTAAGGTGACACTGTTTCTGTAATGCGACTTTTTATGGTATTATTTTGACATTACATGGCAACCAAGGCACAGATAATACTTTTCAATGCATATTTGTACTATTTTTCAACATATGCCTAGCCTAGTAAGCATCTGTTCTCCTGTGCAATGAGATTATCCACACCCCTGCAATAAAAGTTTTAGGTCATCCCCTACAGATGATGATGCATTGCATGTTGAACATCCACATTTATGGCTTACCATAATGGTGAGGCTTTAAAGGCCCATACTAAAGGTAGAAGGTCAAAGAAAGGCTGTCCCTGAACAAGGCATGAAGGCAAATGGAGGAGTGGGGGATATATCTGCACTCGTTCTTAACCACATCACTAGATGGCTGAAAGTGGACAGCTTCATACTCTGACTGCTTTACCCACTGAGAAAGTGGTCTCAGTTTCCACTTAATAGGAGGCACCAGAGAAAGCCTGAATGCCTCAACCTGCTGGGACTCAAACCACGATTCCTTGGACATCCAGCCCTTAGCCTATAATGACTATGCTATACCAACTCCCAAGGCCCCAAAACAAGAAAACAGAATAATCTTTAGATGACACACTCCCGTTGTGCTCAGATCAATAAATGTATCCGAAGGAGTTCAGCCATGCACAACACAGTTTGTGGCTTCAGTCATGAGCATGTTCACTGGAGCTGAATAAAACACCTGGCAGCAAATAATGTGTTACCTTAATTTTCAGACCTTCCTTGTACATATTTTGAGCGCTTTAATGAATTTCAATGGAAATATGATATATGGAACTTCCACTACACGTGTATTACCATGTGTGAATTCAATTCTGTTTAACCTTTATCGCATGCATCACACTATTGTGACAGCGTATGTGCACAGACCAGCAGACCCCAGTCAAAGTTTTGTCTTCGGTATCGTTATCCCGTTGTGTTACATTATTAGATTAAATTTTTTATGTTCAGAAAAAAACACAACTGATAAGAATGCAGTAAATTCACTAAATCTCTACAACATGTTTCGGCCTATTTGATTGGCCATCATCAGATAGTAGTGTAAAAGGTAAAGCAATCCCATTACAGGCCTGGACAGGCCCTGAGGGTTCTAGGAGGTTGACGCTACCAGATTTCAAGACAATCAGCACATGAAAGTGGTAAGGTTGTCAGCCCTATGCACCGGCCGCCTTTACTCCCAGGAAATATTCCCGGTACTCATTTCTGTTAAGAGGGTGAGTCAACCCCAGGGCCATAGTGCGGCCAGAAGGATTGTGTCAATGAAAAATTCCAATCACACCATCGGGAATTGAACCCGCGCAGGTAGTAGTGTACTGTACATAAAAGAGAAAATTCTACTACCTGATGACAGCCAATCAAATAGGCCGAAACATGTCACAAAAATATAGAGAATTTACTACACTCTTATCAGTTGAGCTTTCCAATAAAACCAAATCAAATTCTTTTCACTGTACATAATATTACAAATAAGTTCAAATGTGGCCACTAGTGCCTCCTGGTCACGGGGGATTAAAATTCCCTATTCTTAGACAATAATTCATTTACATAGAGAAACAAACACACTTCTGCAAATTTCCTGTCAAGTATTTACCACAGAAACACAACATCTGATCTAAAAGATGCAGGAATCCATTAGAAGAACATGTTTCATATCATATTTCCACAACACACACAATTCCAAGGTACTGTGACAACAATGCATACTTAGTACAAATAAATGACAGCATTGACTAAGGTCATATATTTCAATCATTATTTCCACCAGCCAGTGAAGAAAGGAAAGAATCAAACTCAGCACCTGAAACCCCTGTTCACAGACAGCCCTAGTCATATATAGCAAATGAAAGGGTGCACTATCCGTTTAAGACCTTTCCTCATTTATTTCCTCATCACACAATATGAAATTATTGCTCTCACGGTGATATCACTGCACAAACAAAGACAACCATCACATGTAAATGAGATACACCCTTTTTAATGCCACCCCTCATGGTGCATTGACCTCTCTCTTCATGTTTCTCATTGTAACATGACCTAAAGCCATGACCACTTTTCAGGAACAAATAAACCTTATGAACCATCATCATTTCATCACAGTATCAAGAACACATCCCATTTGTGTTGTTTTTAAACATCAAGAAACTGGGAACCATGACCGCTCAATCACTATGTGACTACCTATGGGACAGACAACCACAGGTTTGACTCCCATTAAGGCGACTCTTTCTTCATCATCACGCCTGTACCAGCTTTGGGACCAATGAGACCCTTCTTTAATATGAAGGAGCTTTCTTCCTACTACTGAAAAGCTACCAATGCAGAGCCACCTAGTTACAAGGTTAAGAAACACTCCACCATACATCTTCATAGTGCTATGCTCAAATAACTGCACCTTTACTATACCTTAACAGTAAAAAAACAGACAAGCAAATGATACACATATAAACATACGAGGGTCATACCGAAAGTCATGAGCAACGTCGCAAAGTTGGCAACTCTGCAACATCAAATGATTGAGTATCTTTTGGTAGGTAGCACCAATTACTGTCATATCTTCGAGTGAGGTATGGCGTCAGTAGCTTGCATGATGTGACCATAAAAAAGTGTTACAAAATGGCCAACAACAACGTTTCGTTTCATCAGCATGCCGTCATTGAATTTCTTGTTAATGAGGAGATTGCCACTGCTGATATTCACCACAGACTTCAGCGTGTGTATGGAGATGTGTGCATGGGTGTTAATAGTGTTAGACGATGGGTAAAACGTTTTAAAGATGGGAACACAAGCATCCAAGATCAGCCTCATAGCGGTCGCCCTCAAACAGCCTCTACTGAACCCAACAAGAAGAGAGTTGATGAAATCATTAAGACAGACGTGCAACGCTGGAAGCAATTGCAACAAAACTTGGAATATGGCACAATGCAGTTCAGGAGATTATTGGAAGCTTAGGTTATCGAAAAATTTCTCCCCATTGGGATCCACGTTTACTGACTGAAGACCATAAAGTTCAGCGAAAAGCCATCACTTCAGAAATGCTTCGAAGATATCGAGGCAGTCCTGATCTGGCACCCTCCCGATTACCATCTCTTTGGTTTTGTGAAGAATCAGATGCGAGACCAACATTACGAGATGAACAGCGCCCTCCAGACAGCTGTGCGTCAATGTCTTTGGACAGCTGGAACGGAGTTCTACCACAAGGGAATATTCAAACTTCCAGAACGGTGGGAAAAATGTGTACAGAGAAACAGGGATTATGTAGAAAAATAAGCAATGTCTATGGAGTAAGATGATGTACTTGGTTTTTACATAACAATAAATTTTAATTTATAAGAAAATGTTGCTCATTACTTTTGGTATGACCTACGTACATGTCAATGTCATTCTCCATGACAACCCAGTGACCTTCACAAAATTTCCACAAGAATATCACGTATCTACACTTTAATGGCATTGCTACTGCTTCCACTTCTGAAGTTTCTCCTCTTCCTTTGCACCCATTACTATTACTACTACTACTACTACCACCAACACCACCACCACCACAACTAATGATGATGATGATCAGGAGACAGAAATGTAATCAGGGGATAGAAATGTGATTAAAAAAATAAGCCAAGAAAATTCTAAAATAGAAAGACCTTACAATAGAAATACAACGCATGTGGAATCTAAAAACAAAGGTGATTCCAGTAATAATAGGCGTGACTGGAACCATTTCAAAGTCATTTAGAAAATATGTGAGCAACATACCAGGAAATCACAAAGTTAAGGAACTACAGTAAACAGCCATATTGGGCACTGCACACATACTTCGGAAAGTGCTAACGCAGGGATACAATACAGTCAACACAGGAACTAGCAATATACGCACCATGAATAGTTACATCAGAATAGCTGCAACACAGTGTTCCCTAGGGACATGGTTTGTCTCAGGAATATAAGCATAGATACCCTGCATAAATGAGATACCGAGGATGATGATGATGATGATGATCATAATAATAATAATAATAATCTTGATTAGACCTATAAGAATCTGGCATAGAAAAAGGTGATGGTATGGACGACAGCCAGATGAAGGACAAACTAGTTAAGGCATTTTACCATCACATCTGGCAAATTCTCAAGACAGAGTTAAACCTGAAGAACAAGATCACAGCCATCAACACCTTAGCTACACCAGTCCTAGTTTACAGCTTCGGAATAATCAACTGGCTTATGAAACTGAGAAGACAAATAAAAAAAAAAGCTTCTAATGAAAGAATCCACCACCTGAAGGCAGACGTTAATAGACTGTACATCTCAAGACAAAATGGTGGACGTGGATTAGTGGAACTGGAGTCTGCATATAGTGCTGCTATTATTGGTCTCAGTGCAGACATTAAGCAAGGCAATGATAGGCTTACCATATTGGTGCAAGAATATGATGCCAATAAAATAAAAAACTCTCTACAAAAAAAAAAGCCAATCCAGTAAAGCAAAATATATGACACAAGAAACTGCTGCCCAAAATATAAAAAATCAACCTCAGTCCAGCACTGAAAATGAGAACACAGAAGAACTCAAGAGGAAACCAACACATGGACAATTCTACCAGGACCTTGAAAGACCATCAGTAGATAGAGGAAAATCCCTGGCATGGTTATGTAGTTCAGACTTAAAGGGACAAACTGAGAGTTTAAAATGGCAGCCTGACATCAAGCACACAATACACATTATCATCAGAGAAACATCATGAAGCAACTAAATTATAGTAAATGTAGGATGTGCTATAAGGCAGAAGAACACACAAAACATATTGTTACAGGATGCACAACATTTGTGCCATCACAGTACACTAATATATAAAATACGGTGACTGGTTACATCCACTGGATGATATGTAAACATATGGAGATACAGATTACTGACAAGTACTTCAAACATATACCTGAAAGTTTCGTAAATGCCAATGGTACCACAATTATGTGGGATGTATCAGTTATCACAGATCGAACAATACTAGCAAATCGACCTGATAGAGTACTGCATGATAAAAAAAAGAGAAGACTTGACTACTGATCGATATGGCCATACCTGATGATTCAAACGTTAACATGTAAAAACTGAAAACTAAGCAAGTACAAAGACCCGGAGATCGAGGTCAGCAGGATGCGGAAAGTAAGGATAAAAACTGTTCCAGTTATAATTGAAGCAATGGGAACAATTAAGAAAGGATTACATCAAACCCTTCGGGTGCTCCCAGATCAACCGCCAGCCACAGGGCTACAGAAGGTCACATGAATGAGCACTGCACACATCATTCATAAAGTGCTGGGGTAAACTGGATTGATTTCTTGTTGAGATGTGGACTTACCGAAAGACTGCCATCTAATAAATAATAAGTGAGAATAAATTTAAAATAATAATAATAATAATAATAATAATAATAATAATAATAATAATAATAATAATAATAATAATAATAATAATAATAATAATAATAATAAGTGGGGGTTCATGGGACTTTATAGTAGGGCTGGGGCTATGATTATTATACGATTAATAAGGCCTAATACAGCATTTCTTTCAGCACTGTCACTCAACCACTTATGTTTAGTGTATATAGGTGAAAGTCAACTGCAAAAAACTGATGTCCTGTAAATATTTCACAATGTTCTCGTTCAAGTTTATCTTGCAATTGTAACTACTGAAATTAAAACACTGACAAATATGGCTCTTAAAACAGTTAGGTAAAAAGGGTTATCAAAATTCCAGCATTTCAAATGTCAAAAAAAGTTAAAGAGATTCTTGAAGTCATCCATTAAAACAACTCTGGGCTTGTAACCTCGCTGCTGCTGTCCTGTCACCATTTGGCCTAGTGGTGCTAACCCAACTCACAACATCTGGACAGGGCACAGCTCACTTGCTTTCTGTGATGCTTACAATTGTCGCAAGTATTCAAATTTAAAACAATTTCACTCATATTCTCTTAAAGAATGTACACACCTCCTAACAGAAACTTTCATTTGGGTACTTAATTTTTCTCAAAATTTCTGGATGGCTGCAGTCCTGAAGCCCTTATGGATAAAGCATCCCTGATGATGATGATGATGATAAGTAAAACAAAGAATGGCTTGGACAAGAGAAGAAATAAGGGATGTTATATGGTGCTACAATACATGTATTGTAAAAACTGGAACCATCTCAAAATCAATCAGAAAATATCTCAGCAACATATCTGGAAAGCATGACATCAAGGAACCACTAAAAACAGCCATATAGGGCACTTCGCACGTATTTCAGAAAGTACAAATGTAGAAGTAAGAAATGTTTATCACAGGAAATAGCATTAAATGTACCATAAACCACAACCACAGAACAGCTGCACTATTATATACAGAAGACACAAGGTTTGTTCCAGGTATATAATTGTAAATACACTGTATAAAGGTGATAAATAATAATAATAATAATAATAATAATAATAATAATAGACAATAACAACAACAACAATACACTACTGGTTCTTTTTCTTCACATATTAGGATAAGAAATCTGTTAAATCTCCAACTAATCTTACCCTCTTTTTCTTGACCATTCCGATTCTCTACTTCCATGGTTTTGTATTTCACTACTCATGTCATAATATCAGAACATTTAATTTCTGTTGCCTGTAATCCTGCTGTATGGTCTTCCCTTAGTATCATATACAGAAATACTGAGAGGGCTATGTTTAGATAAAAAAAATCATTTGTGCATCTTACCTAGTTCCACGTTTAAATGTTATATTTACTATGTCACAAATATGCTTTAATCCTGTCAGCTTGCACCGTGATAAAATGAACTCACCTTCATTTTGTGATTCAATCTCTTCCTGACGGCACTTCAGAATTCCATATGGAGACTGCAACAAGTTGGAAACAAAAGTTATACAACTTTGTAAGGAATGGCTATAGCCTATTGTTAAGGTCCTATCTCAGCATTTGTCTGGACAGATAAAGATAAATGATGCAAAATTTCAGTCACAGTAGCTAGGTTCTCAAAAAAGACTTCACCATCTTTAATTCAGAAGATTTCACCAGGTACCTCCACACTACACTCTTTCAGTGTTACTTCAATGCCAGCTTGCTCTGTGAGTAACAATGACTGAATAGCACGCAGCCGAAATTCCATTAATCAAATGTCCGCCAATTCGGAAATCCTGAAAATCCAGCACTTCCAGAGAGCAGTCCCAAGACTGGAAGTTTTGCTTCTTACCAGAAAGAAACTTCATTGAAGAAAGAGGCATATCTCAGAAACACATTCAAATAAGCCTCCAAGAGTGCCTGTACATCAACCCTGACCCCTTTTCTTCTTCTGCTATGAAGACTCCAGGAAACAGAAAAGGACCCTGATGACTCTAAACCAGCAGACACAGATATCCAAATGGCATACTCCCCTGATTTGTTGTACACCCCAAAGTAAAAGAGCAGAACAAAAAAATTACCTGTGAGAACTTAGGTCAGTATAGGTACCATTTGATAATCTAGAATATTAGATACTTTGGCACCTGTCCAGTCTGTTGACAGCCACATTAATAGAATTTTGCTCTCTCTCTCAGTAGAAGACATAACAGGCATAACAGTTCTAAAGCTATAATTACTGGCTACCTACAGCACAGTGTGTTGGAAATTTCCTCTTTACTTCTCTCTCTCTCTCACTGTATGTGTGTGTGTGTGTGTGTGTGCACGTGCACGCACATGTCAGCATCTGTGGTTACATGTGCCTTTCCAAAAATTCATTAATGAGTCAACAACCTAACATGAGGCAGAATGAAAGTAAATAAATTTAGACCATAAACAAAAGTATAAAACTGCTAAGTTACGTACATATTACAAACAAGTCATTATGATAAAGCACGACAGGCAGTATAGGGGTCTGTCAGTCTTACTAATGATGCAGACAACACACAAAATGACAAAAGGAGAGGCATTTCTGTTGTGGGGAAATCTGTACATGAAAATGGTAAAAAATAAAATAGCTAAATAATGCACTGCCTGTACTGCTAATGAATGCAAGATCGTTTAAATGTTCCAACAATCATCTTGGCCGCGCATATGAAGCGCATGACACTGTTTATTACAACACTGGCATTTTATCAATGGGAAATGCTAAACAGGTGCACCATAGTGTGAATAAGCAGATGTTGTGCTACTTTATCTACAGCTTGGGGTCTGACTAAATTATTATCCATGGGTACATCCACCAATGAAAACATATGCTATCTTTATTTATGATTTCTGTGGTGCTTAGGCATGGAATATCTCTATAATTGGAAGGCTGTAAGGTTCCCACAGCAGTGATGGTAAATATTAAAGTATTGTGGGATATGACACCGTGAAAATTGGTAAATATTTACTGATGTTTTGAAGAGGCTCACTGCCTCCACCTTCAGGGCAGTCCACAGACAGCAAGCTCCTCTGACATGATGGCAACAATGTAGCAATCTACACAACATCATACCCCAGAAGGCCTGAATCTTCACATCAACTCTTCTGCCAGAAAAGCATATCCCAAGTTATTTTCCTATTCCTTCAAACAGTAAATGAAACTGACAGATGTGTGTTGAAGTACAAACTGCAGTAGCCCATCGGCCATCCAAACTATACAGGGGGGAGGGTAGGTCTGGTTTACCCAGTAATGCAGACCACAAAGCAGGAACTCCAAAGTATAGGCAGAACACAAAAATCTTCACTCATTGCTACTGTAAAATTCCCTGAAGCAGAAATACTGTACCTAAAATAATAATAATAATAATAATAATAATAATAATAATAATAATAATAATAATAATAATAATATAATGTAACAACCATTTTAATGCAAAATACTATGCTGTTGTTGGCATGAAACTATCTGTACCACCCAGGGAACCGGATTACTGAGGGGTCCTATATACAATTTGAGCATGCTAAAAATAACTGGTCCTACTGTTTCTTTGTATCATAGTTGACAATCCAATGGTGCATTAAGTTGTAACTACACTGCAGCTTTCTCCACTTCCAGGTTTCTGGGTAAGAGTTAATACTGTGTGCTTCCTCTTGTCAGCAGCACCACGTTTACTCATCTTGGAATCTTTGTAAACCTTTATAACAGCTCATTGGGCTCAATATATTCCAGACAACAATAGACAAAGTCACAGAATCTGCATGCATAATGTATATTATAGATGGCAAAACATCCAGTTTCGAGACTATTTCCCTCAAATGCTGAAATGCCAAGTTTTCCAGGGTATCAGCATCCAGATCAAAGAAATTCTACTGTGATGTGCATGAGATATTGAATTTAAACTCATTCTTATACTGTCCCCATCACATAAATAACCTTCATTATCATTCTTTCATTACCTGACATTCTTTTCTTGCAAATGAAGTGTGTCAGAAGTTATGTAATAAGTCTATACAGCAACAAATTAGAATAGTTTTATAGAGGAGATGCAGAAGGAAGCAAGCAAGCTACTTTAACAAGGCTGGAAATGCAGTTGCCAAAAAATCCTGTGTTCTGTACATTTTATTAAGCTTTTTCTATCCCTTTCATAACATGATTAATGGTTTATTGTAAAATACATACAGTAAATTTGTGATCATAAGCAGACTTTATTACGAATCACTATGGCTAGAAACTGAAATTACACAACAACCCTCATCCTCCCATGTGGAATTTTAAAAATATCTGTCCCAACAGTTTAGGTGCTAATACTAGACCAAAGACAGGCACACAAAGAAACAAGCACTATATTCCATGAATTTGTACCCGGACATCTGGTCTAAAATTTCATCAAAATGATACAGCTTTTGAGTCATGAGATAACACACCAAAACAATTAATTATCTCAAAATAAACAGACTACTTGTGTGGAAGGGGGGAGTTACAGCACACAATACATGTTCCATTTATCTACACAACTTCTATTTCCAACATTTTTAGCTGCATTAATTATTTTGAGATTTACACTCCAGAAGCACAGATAACAGCACGCAGACCTTCATATATATAGTCCACTAGGAGGGGTACCCGGCGTTGCCCGGGATGACCAATGGCGAAACCGGATAGCAATTTTGTGTATTATACTTGTATAACAAAAAAGGGGAGACGTAATAAATTGTGGAAATGTATCAGAGTGAAATATGCGCCATGTTAAGTACGAAAGGGTCCACAACTTACGCAGAAGCACACACGTGCAAGAAGAAGAAGGCAGCATCGTGAATGAATACAATGTCTTCTTCGACAATTAATAGGAAAGCAAAGACATGTAACAAAATTGGAATATTACTGTCTGTTTGAAATGTCACTGAAGTTTTTTGTTTTCCCTTCAGGAGCTGGAATGTAAATGTCTGTAGGGTTTCCAACTCTTGAGCATGCAACACATATTTGCCCATGTGAGAAGCATGGATCACAGTGTTGTCTTGCCGTTCACAAAACATTTCCCAGAAAGGACGAAACAGGTTGAGAAGGTCGCAGAAGGTATATAAACATAGGGGCTTCCAACACAGACACACACGTGACCCTCAGGGTTGGCAGCACTGTGTTGTTACCCATTAGCGAAACATCTCGCTGGAACGACGGGAAAGGTTGAGAAGGTGAAAGCATGTGTTGTCCATAGACAGGGAACAGAAGAAGGACGGACGAAGGTTAGATAGGTTTTACGTTATCATTTGTATAAATGCAATGTAACTGCAAGTACAATTCGTTAGTCACTTCCTTCCCATCTCATCAGGTTTCCATTTTCACACACACGCATTCCGTTCACTTCTCCGCGTTATCATTGCACAACCCACCGTGCGTGACATCACACCAGCACACACGGCATCACGGATATAACGCAGTAGCAGGGTAGTGTGGCGCCGGCAGCCAGCTACTGCGCATGAATCAGCACCCGCTCCCGACAAAATAGGTAGAAAAGGTGAAATATTGTGGGCCCATACATGCCCTATGGTCTCTTCCAGACCATGGGGGAGGTGTGCAAAGTTTGGTTCCGATCGGTTCAGAAATGTGGATTTGTATAAGGTACAAACAAACATACAAACATTCATCTTTATATATAAGAAGATTATTTCTACCCAACTTTTATAAGAAATGGAAAAACCAGACAAATTTAAATTAAAGTCTCCCATTTAAATTTATTTTTAAATTATTCTTGAGTTTCAGCGCAGGTCAAAATGACAAACAAGATGTGCCTTTCTACTACATAAGGAATGCCTAGTTTACTACCCCACTTTCTGGCCTAAGAGGATTAGGAAAATCGCACATAAAAGCTAAGATATATCATACAGAGTTCTCCAGGAAATGTACAAAACAAGTTTCTTTCAAACACAGAGCAGTATACAGTATTAGTTCCTTGGATTGGAACCCGCAAGGAAAAAGGAGAAGACGGAGACCTAGACACATGTGGTGAAGAACCGTCCACGAGGCACTAGAAAAAGGGAAGAGCTGGATTGAGGTTAAGAGGATGGCCGTAAATAGGGCAAGATGGCGGTGTTTTGTTGACGCCCCATAATCCCCTAAGGGATAACAGGAATTGATGATGATGATGCAGTATTAGTTATATAGGGTTGATAGTGCTGTATTACACAATGGAGTATTCAGTCTTTGGACTTTGTCCAATGTGTAGTGTTACAACACTAGACAATGGTAAGTCCAAAAGTCAAGAAGTCATAAAAACTAGAGTGTAATTTCATACTACAAGGAAATGAATCTGCTGGTGTCTGACCAGGGAAATAAAAAATAAAATAATATACATGCAAGATAAAATTAAAAATGAAAACATCACTGCCTCAATTGTGAAATGGTAATTTTGTAGTCTGCAAAATTTATAACATGCTCTGGATTGTATCCACTAGTAAGCACTGGCATCATCAATGTTGAATTACAAAACTATAAACTCAAAGACATAATGCCATAACATAAGACAGGATGGACATGTAACAACCATAATATCTCTGACGCATGTTCTCCTTTTGCTAACAATGAATTAAAAGAAGTGCAAAGCAAAGGTGTACTGACCACAATGCATCCAAAGTGTAACTGTGCAACAAGATTTTTGAAAAACAGTAAATATAGCAATGTGTTTTGTAAGGTTCAACACACTGAAATTCCATTACCAAATCCCATCTGAATATCAAACACTGAGAAAACCTGAACGGTGGATAAATTTAACCTTTAAGAACTGTGCATCCTATATATAGGACGGGTGTACCGCTACCCTCCAGATGTTGCATTTTATATACATTTTTTCAACAAATATAAGTACTGGGTATTTTAAACATGCTGCACACTCTCCGTTTTTCTCTTCAAAATGCCGTTTATTTCATAATGCTACCTTTTTTGGTTCCTGTATTATTCACATTTTGCATACAGAGTGTGCTAAAATTTAAATGTAAAACTCCGGTGCCAAAAGGTTAAATATGTTTAAGCACAATGTCACTGGTCAAGAGTTTAAAAAAGAAGAGAAAATGCAATTAGTTGCAGGTGGCAACTTTTTTGTTGTGCATGTCCACAACAATTATAGGAAGCAGGATAAAATGCAGTGGTTACAGTATCTAAACCAAAGTAATGCAGATAATCTGAACAATGCAAGACGTGAAATTAGCAAACTTCAGGAACATTACCAGTTTTGGGACTGTAACAGAAGTTGCAGTGTTCAAAATACATACATAAAAAACCTTTTAAGCTGTGTACCATCTTTATTCAGTAACAATACTTCTGTTTTTTTAGCATTCACTGTTTCACCTACTGTACATGTTTTAACAGTTTTACCAAATTTATGTAAAGGGAATGAGATCTCTTCCTATTTTTATATTCAGACGATTGTATGGTTTTAATTCAAAATGATGCATGGTCTCATAATGGCCTGAATAGAAGGCTGAAACTAGCAACCATTGTAAATTATTGATGGTATTGTTGCATGACAGTATACTTAATAAATATATACATTAGGAGCTTTGTGCGAGTGGATGGAGACTCACACTCTCAAAGGAAATAATAAATTTATCACAAACTTGAAATTTTCAAGTCAAACACAAGACAGAAAGAATATTAAGGACACATATAACAATACAAATTTAATAAATGGTGTTCTTATAAGACAGGCCGGGGGGGGGGGGGGGGGGGGGGGGGGGTACATTTTGGAACATTTGGTTGGTGGTTTGCGCTACAGGCCAGAAGGTAATAGTTTCGATTCCCAATGGGGTAAATGGGATTTTTTTGTTGACTTAAGCTTTCCATCACTGGAGCTCTGGGATCTACTCAGCTTCTAACAGAAATGAGTACCAGGGACATCTCCTTGGGGTAAAGGTGGCCAGTGCAATGGGCTGACAATCCTACCACCTTCATGTGTTAGGTGTCTAGAAATTCTAGAAGCCTCAATGTCCTAGAACCCAAGGGCCTGTCCAGGCTTGTAATTGCATAGCTGTTACTTACAATACACCTGTGCTGTAATCATGAGACCTGCACTGATTGATTCTTTTTAAAATAACTTTGCAAGTAATTTTATGTATTTCTGTACATAATATGTGTTTGTGCCAGTCCAGGTGAACTTGCAGTCTACAGCATAGGTATAGAGTAGCTTGCCTGCTGAGATAGTGGGTTTTAATCCTGCCAGAGGCATGGATGTTCATCAGATGCAAGTGTTGTGTGTTGTCAGGTACAGGTCTTTGCAATAAGCTGATCACTGATCCAGATGAGTCCTACCGACTATGCTGCAATGTTGTGTGTGATCTAGAAGGCCATGCCCCACACTGGGGCTCAGTACCACAGCAGGGGGGGAATATGTTTTTGTTCAGGAGCCACAAACCTTGGATTTCTTAACATAAGGAAATAGGCCTACCAAAATTTGTGCCACCCTTAACATGCGTGAAGACATTGTACCTTTAAAATTATCCTCAATAACAGGACTTGTAATATCTGATAAGTAAGAGGATTAAAATTAGAAGTAATGATCAATGTACAGAAATTTCTGTTTCCATGTGTATATGTCTGTTTTAAGAGTCTATATGGAGGCACTACACGCCTCCAAAACACTGATAACTTTACCAGTCAACCCAGCACAACATCGCAAGAGACATGAATCTTCAGAATACAAATGTGTTACAAACAATACTAATAAGCAAATGATGTCCTGCTGTCATAGGAAACCACACAGTAAAGAAAAGCATCAAAAGAACTAAGACTTTTAAAACATCATATTGATGTAAAAGATAGTAATTCTTGCTCCCCAGAAGAATATCACACACATAATGTTGTACTCTCATTCCACCATTTTAAATCTAGAACGCAATACTTGTAAAAGGCCCTTTAAATCAAATGCTCTTTATGTAAGTGGCCATCATATGCACTCACCTCTGGAAACATGTCATTGCAGTCTATGTCCATGCAACAGCACTGGTGTAAAATGACAGCTATCAAAGCTATATTCAGCCACATTCCTGTCATCCAAGATGTAAGAACAAACTTTATTTCACAATACTGCTGTCACACAACACTGGGCCTGAAAAGAAACAAAAATACTCTATTCTAATGATAACTTCCTGCAAATACCAATGAAACTCTTTCAGTTCACAACAAAATAGCAATTACCCAAGGATACATTGTGTTGAATACTGCAGATTAATTCAGGGAAAGACATAAACATCTCAGGGTTGAATCGATATAGATGGCTAAACAGGCCACATGATCACGTCATAACTGTATACTACTTCAAATTAACTGTTTACTGACTCTTGTTCTCATTTAGACATACCATCATGAAAATGAACACAATCCACCCCTACCCACAGATGAGCATGTTCAATGTCACAGATATTTCTGAAGCTCATGGTACCACTTTAGGTATTCTAAGCAAACAAACAACAAAAAATGTCTATCTAACCATGGTTCCCTGGACACTTCATCTTTGAGTTGCAACCTATTTCATTCTGTACACAGAATCATAAACTGTACAGTTTGCAGTTAAGTGTTTATTTACATAGTGCTCATTTCAACCTCACAGTTTACTGCTTTAACAATAAATAATTACAAAGAATGATCAGTGTTGTCATAATTCCACACAATGCACTCTAAGTCTCATTAAGAACTGTTGCACTCACTCAAAACTTTCAGGCATGTACAAATTACCGCCCGTCCACGTAGTTCCATCAAATCATTAACTACCACAGCACACACAACACTCAAGACAGCTCAATAATAAACTATCCCATTACTTTACAGTCACATGAACTTGTGGGTCATGTAACTGCTCTGTCTGACTAACCCATCATCTTGGATATTTCTCATTCATACGTTTGCCACTCAGAAGAGGACATGCAGTTTCATGCTCTGTAGTGGGACATCTTCTGGCAGCTGCGGAAGGGAACTGCATTAGTCAGGATAAACTGTGTCCTGCCAGCATCTGCCTGGAGCCATCTTCAACTATGCTCAACCACACATTTACAGAAAATCATTCTTCGTATCCCAACAACATAATTCTGCATAAAATGAGAGCTCCCACAAATGCTGATTGTAAAAGTTCAAGATGCTATCACAAGTAAACCCCACTTCTTCTGTAAACAACATGAGGCACAGAAAAAGAATTACGATAACACTGATACAAGCACCACTAACACAACTTCACTCTTCCAGGGTAATCTTGTAGACAGAGGTCTTACATTCACTGCAAGTGGTAAGCAGTACTGCTCCCAGAGAACCCATCAAACAGTTGAATTAGCAAGATGCTCTGCACCTGTGATCTTCTGCATGCTAGTGTTGGGACGCCCAGCAATATCCAATATTCTGTCCTCCAGACCTCATGTCCTTGCTTTGATGCTGCAATTATTGATCTCTCTCTTTCCCTGTGGCACTGATCAATGGCAGAAAATGTTCCCTCTGCCTGGCATTTAGTATCTGGAAAATATGTCCCGGCCAACACGACATCCCACAACTCAATCATGGCACACACAGCTACCTCCATGAACATGTCTTCACCAACAACAATTAGCATGCTACAATAATTGGACTCACACAGCAACACAATGACATCACACTGCACATTGAACAACAGCATCTTTAAACTTATGGAGACTGAATTTTACCTGACATAATTATATGCATAAAAAGATTCAGTTCATACCAAGCAGCAAGCAGTAAGCACAGTGGATTTTAAAACCAGTAATGTTGCAGATGGAAATAACTGCTGTCTGCTTTGTAATCCAGACAAAACACATAAATGCACTCGATGAGCAGAATGTAAAATTTTTTATGTTAAAACCGATTATACATAAACGACTACTTTCAATGGTTAAATTATCCTGAGCCAGTTCCACCCGCCTCCAGTCCTCAAACCAATCTCCCAACAGTCCATCTTAATGTTATCCCCGTCCATTTCTCCATTTTCCAGGTGGCCGACCACCATGGGATACTCACCAAGCATTCCGCATGCATTCATCGTCATCCTACCCACATACCCATCACATCACTGTTTTCTTAATTTCGCTGTTCTAGGCTATCTACATAAACGACAGTACGTTTTAACCTAATTGTTACCGTCGTTTATTACCATGCATCATTTTAGGACCCCATGCTGAATGGCCGTGATATCCCGTTAGTCATTGAAATACTCTGTATGAACTTAAAAAATGCCATCGCATAACGCTGGTTTCACATATTATAAAAGCCAGTTTTATTCAGCATTTGAAAGTTGGGGGGAGACACACACACAGAAAGCATGAAGATCTTCATGTATGTGCGGTTAATTTCTGCCTTAACACGACAGGAAAGCAGGCAAACACGTTGTTCACATTCAACAGGTGTAATACTTTTAAACAGACCAATACGGTTACGTAATGCTCACTACAAACAAAACACAAACACTCAACCAATATAATCTTTCAGTATCGAACACAATTTTCATTCGATTTGAAAGAAAACCGTCTACCCGCCAAACACCATAACTGCGCGGTACAGAGCTGGACAGGTTTGGTACTCACATAAGCTTTGCTCACAGACTTTACTAGTGTCACGTCTAACATGTTATCAGTTTACGCAGTGCTGTATTAAAAAAAAATAACTACTATCATTTCTCACCTCACGTTGCACTTGCTTTCCATAGGCATGAAATTCGACCACCTCCACAAACACACTTAGCACTGTCACTCGCCATTACAATTACAGATATTTATGTACTTCATCCAGATGCCGCTAATGTCATGGTCGTACTAGCTACGCAACAGCTGGAGTGCAAACATGCTGTCGTACTAACAGGACGTACACGTGGTTTCACGTTAGTTCTATGTACACAAAATGAAAAAGATGAGATTCCCTCAAGACGTAAAATTCCAACAGTGATCACAGTGCAGGGGCAACCCACAATTTGGTGTACCGAAGTAAATCACCTTAGCGAAATATTGCAAGGCGCATGCGCCATAGTAGATACTCTTGTTTTTCAGGCTCAACCGCATTTTACCACATTATCTCATAGACGGCAAGATTCTCAAAAAAACGTTATTGAACATAAAATATGTGTTTTGAGTTTCTGTAAGTTCTTCGTCAGAAACATTTCTCACTCTAAGAAGAATTCAGCGAGATATTATCATAAATGCGCATAGTTCTTTATGTACAGTACCGTTATTCTTGTCAAGTACCAATGAAACTTGAATACTCTCGACAGATTTTCGAAAAATACTCAGATTTCATGAAAATCCGTCCAGTGGGAGCCGAGTTATTTCATGCGGACGGACAGACAGACCATCGCTTTTCCCTATTTTGCTTACGCGCTTGAAAACCGGACAGTTAATGCTGTGTCAAGAAATAATCGCTGTTTACGCAACACATAAATGCACTCTGTGGACACGAAGTGCAATTTCTGAATGTTAAATCTGGCGGTAAATAAAGTCGAAGCAGTCACCGGACTTTAAACATTTAATGAGCAGATTCGATTTCTCTTGAACTAGGAAACCCAGAATGTGTTCCGCACGCTCGTATACGCCATGCAGTACTTATTGCCAACTCAGTACCTTCACGTAGATGGAAAACATCATCGTCCACGAACAAACAGTGAAGGCAACTATCTGCATCTTCTCTTCTTTTACTGGCGTCACAACCCACTGTGATTTTCTTCCACTGTGTCCTTTCTTCACATTGCTTTCCCCACCGTCTTACTCCCATTATTTGCAAATCTTCTTCAGTGCCTGCAGTCCATCTCTTCCGTGGTCTCCCTCTAGTTCTCGTACCTATAGGTTTCCAATGTAATATTCTCTTAGGTGTTCTCTTATCATCCATCCGCATCACATGACCGAGCCAAGCTATTCTTCTACTTTTTATAAATCTTACTATATCTGCGTTTCCTATTAGTTCGGTTAGTTCATAATTCATTCTGATTCTCCAGGACCCATCTTCATTTTGCACTGAACTGTCTGCATCAGTCACATTAATATTCAGAACAAATACCACTTTCTCGTATATGGTCATCGTGAAGGACAGAAGAGGCGAGAACATCGTGGAATTATACCGCCCAATATGCTAGTCACAGCAGGACCGACGACTCGCACGAGGTCTTAATCCTCGTACACGGAAGGGCGGATTGGAAAGAAAGAAAAAAAAACTGGCCTCGGAGTGCTCAGTGTGTGTTTACCCTTTCTTTCTTTATTATCGACTTAACCACACATTTCAGCATCTATCTGCTGGGAAAACTTCACCTATCCCACACTGTCGGTGGGATTAGACCCAGTCAGGCGAAGGAAATTCATCAAATTCCCTAAGGTCAAGGGGCGCGTCATAGGAATTTGCGTACTACGGGTCACATATTATTATTTTTATTATTACTTCATGTTGATGTTCGAGGTACAGCCACATTGCACCTCGTAACAAAATTATCCTGTTTTGAAGCGTAGAACTGCACAGGCCCACTTTGATGCATTCAATAAAATTTTTATGCATTTCCATTTGTAACAAAATTTAATAAAACCCAGTTAACCCAGTCCAGTTTCTTGAGTTGATATCGCTTAATAACAAAATTCGAACGATCCCTACCACAAATTTCAAGAAAAGCAGATATAAAGTTAAATTTTATTTTGCTCACATCCGTGCACTAATATCACTATATCACATAAATACCAATAAATGTATTCATGTATTATTAAAACAACTTTATTAACACAATACGTCACTCCAACATGTTTAAACCCTTAACCCTTTAAACCCCGAATTAAATCCCATCTGCTATTTGCTGGCATTGTTAGGAGCTCACCATTTTCTCCACGTTAGCAGGATAAGGGTTAAATTATTAACCTTTAGGCTACTAATGTCATATATATATATATATATGGAGCACCCATTCTTGATGT
>Ga0268261_10000657_pt1 | contig 22239 bp, 11 predicted proteins | sample TergutNc150P1_FD_190353 | JGI IMG/M metagenome (GOLD analysis project Ga0268261, IMG submission 190353) | Nasutitermes corniger P1 segment gut microbial community from laboratory colony in Florida, USA - Nc150 P1 (SPAdes) (version 2) | ecosystem: Host-associated > Arthropoda: Insects >...
GTTTATTAAATGCACAAAAATCTCTCAAAGCTGCTCCATTGTGGTTCGTTATTTGTTCTCCGTATGTTCCTACACATTCTGGGATTGGCTGATTGCCTATCCTTCCATTAAAATCTCCCGCTAAAATGATATTTTCCTTTTTAGGAATTTTGTCTATACTTTGTTGAAGTTCCCTGTAAAATTCTTCTGTGTCTTGTTTTTTTTCCTCTACCAACGCATATACTTCCACTATTGTAAAATTTCTATTCAGTACTTTTATTCTAGTTTCAATTATTCTGTCCGAAATCCAAGTGTAGTCTTGTATCTTGTGTTTCCAGTCTTTCCTAATTGCAATTGGTACCCCAGATGATGCCCGTTGGTTGGTTGGTACCCCACAGTAAATCATTAGGTAATTACCTATGTCTTCTGATCCTTTGTTTTTCTTCTTTTTTTCTGTTATAATGGCAATGTCAATTTTCCTTTTCAGCGGTTCTGTTTGTAATTCCTCCGTTTTCTCAGCAATTCCCCTTACATTCCATGTGGCTACTTTTAGTTTCCCAATTCTTTGTCCGTCTAACCTAGCCTTGTTGTCATATTGAGTGTCGGTCCGCTTCTTCCTTTTGAGGATATTCTGAGTGTTTTGATGTCCCCTGGATAGGTTACCGGCCCGTCGCAGGGTGAGTCTAGTGGTGGGGCTGCCACCTTGATGCCTCTTGACTTGCATCCTTTTCTGTAGGGGTGTGCTCCCTTAGCTGAATGGGCTCAGTTTTAAGGCGCTGGACTTTCGCCTGCACCCTCTCCCGTCTGCTGCATTGCACAGGTGTCACGCAGCCTTAGCCTTCGTGGACGTGGGAATAGGATTTGCCGACAGAGCCGCCGTTGTTGTTGCGGTTGGTTTTTCTCAGGATTTATGGGTTTCACATATCAGCATCTGGATAACCCCTAAGACCATATCAAACTTTGACCCAAATTGACGGAATTATAAATTCAATTATGAATCAACGTGCGGATCATTCAATTTTCCTTGCAAATTCATACTCCTTACAAAGCAGCAATGTACGTTGATTGGCCAAATTAGATTGATGTATCTTCCATTCCTATTAAAAACAAAAAGTTCAGATCAGTTACAGAAACCAAAAATTTTATGTCCTTCCACTTAGTACGAATTTCAACCCTCAAGTAATTAATACATTCAAAACTGGGGGTCTACTCCTGAACTACCGTAACGTGCTAATCAAGTGGCATTTAGTTGCAAATTCACTTCTGGAATAAATCTCTGCCTGACTGCTTAAGTCTCTAAGAGTTTAATGGTTTAGGATATCAGCAACATAACGTTCGATTATTTATAAATTAATATCTTGGAATATATTTGGAACAGACGTTAATTTATAAGATTTGTACTATTAAATATAGAATGGAAAAATGTACGGTCTGCAAATTTAGGACAGGACTAGAAGGCATGTAAAATTTTAGTATAATATAACCTCATGAATTCAAATATTTATGTATTTAGATTATTTATTAGAAATATTTTTAAAAAATTCTGTTTTTATGAAAATAATTGCCAGTGGTTCCATATAAATGATAACAAGAATATTAGAGAGAGAAACCTCGAATTTCAATTTGACTAATTTTCTCCAACCCTGTCGTCAATCAATAACATTAGACTGTTCAATTTCCAGACCACAGAAGTAACTATGTCACGAGGCTTCAGTTCAAATCAATAATTTTAATTTCAAACTTTTTTATTTGTTCTGTATAAAACAGAAGAAAACACTTGCAAACAAACCAAAGTTTTTTTCCACGGGGCAAAACCCCTAGTGCGCCAGAGTCTTCTCATTAAGAGGTATCACGATCACATTCAGACGCACCTCACTAAGTAGAACTCTTCTGGAAGAGTGAATAGCCCGAAGCAGAAGCCTCTAACTAGCAACACACAACAACCACAACAGACACACATACATACCCCTTGCGGAAATCAGAGCCGCAGACCCAGCAATCGAGCAGTTGGAAACTCGCAACTTAGACCACGTGACCACTGGGAAAGGTAAAATTAAAAAAAAAAATTAAGGCCAATTTCGTAGATAAAATTCTACGTTAAAGATAACGAAAGACTTTCCAAATAAGACGTACCACACTTATACCGGATTATTTGAAGCACGAATATGGACCTGGCTACTTCCGAAAAACAGACACTGAACACTGTAGCTACTGAAGCAAAGTCGGAGATTAAACTTTTAAAGAAGTAAAATTTCCGTGTAGCCAAAAAATCAAGGCATGAATACATGCGGAGGGCGTTGATATAAATTTTTAATTTTTGCATCTCGTTTACAGAAACAGGAGACGGATTATAAGCACACTACAAAAGAACCATACCTCGAATAAAGGAGGTAGAAGAAAGAGAGGATATTCAGGGATAATTAAATGCGCCTACATAAAAGAAAAATTCTAATTTCCTTTCCAAGCATTACGCCATGCTCTCCATTCTGCAACAAATTTAATGAAGAGCTTTATAAAATATTAGGGAGTCATTGCACACGGAGCCAGAAACAGAATTCGTCTTAGGTTATAACAGTAAACATGGGGGTTGTTTCATTTTACGTTAAATTAAATTAAACAATTCATTGTTGAAAACTCTGATTATAAACGCAATAACTTGCAGTATTGTTCAAATACTTAAACGCTTGGAACGAAATAGGCTAAAAATGTAACATATGTTCCTTAGGCAATTAAATGTTTCTACATCGCGACTTATGCAGTGACACCAATAAACTATTCACGTCCCTTATAAGAATTTTTCAGAATACAACGGCTTAAACTTACAAGTGACCTAATTATTTGCGATTATCTCGAAATACCAAATTAACAATTCTGACCTACTAACTTTCATGTCCCATTAATAATGCAGTTTACAAGGTTATTGATTATTTTGGGTCAGGAAAATTCATAACCGTGGCTACAAGTGCTTAGTGTAGTTCGTAATGTTCTGACTGTCGGATGCCCATAATAGCACTGTGGACGTGACCAACACTAAGTGATCGCGGACTGCCTACAGAATTGAGCAACATTTAAACTTTGAAATACATTTATTTCCGTTGCATTGCTGCATGGAGAGAGAAGAAACAAAAGTAAAGGGACTCTCGAAAATTCGTTTCCGCTGGATTATATTCTTTCTCAGATTAGCGGGAATTCCGTTTAAGATGAAGAAAATGTCGACTGTTTACGCCATCTATATGATAACAGTGATTATCTGTACTTGCAGTACGCTTCTAAGCATGTTTGTCGACGTGTACGTACACAGGGACGATTTGGGTCACGTAATGACAACTATTCGTGTCTTAACTGGGATTGCTAATGCTTTATGGATTTATTTTTCTTGCAGGTATGTATCAACACTTTGCATGACAGTTGTGGCATCACGAGTATTTATATACTAAATAAGACATACATTTTAGTAGAATGTTTAAAAATTAGGTGATATAAATTTAAAAATGAATGGTTTTAAAATGTGTGGAACAGTCAGAAGTCCACCACTTGTATGTTCAGAATTAGTCTACTGTGTTTTGTGAGTGTCTTGAAGTAATGCAGTGAAAAACAAAATTATAAGGAATTCATGATTTTTTTTTGCTGACAATCTATTAAACTCATAAGTAATACGTCAAAGTAAGAGAGTGCTTGGTAGAGGGTAGTGTTAATTTAGCTTAAAATTGATCCTTATCTATTATGTATTGTGATGAAGACACAGAATATTCGAAATGAGTTGTTCAAATGTTAGGGTTTGCAAACAGTGACAGTTGCTTTTGTTGCAATGTTAGGTATTGCAATAAAGAAATTTTAAAAATGATAATTCTACATCCCAGGGAAACACGTAAGAGCGGCCCTTTCGGAAAATTTTCTCCACAAAATTTATTGCTCATTATGTTTTAATGTAGTAATGCTGTCGCTTGACAAATAAACATTCAAATTAACATCTAAAACAACTAACATTTTCTAATTTTGCATATAAGATCCTTCTTTTCTTCCTCTTGAAACATTATCAGGTTTTGTATGAAATTTTTTTTGAAGTAAATTTGGAAGCATAAACATTAATATAAATTTTCGTTAGAGACCTCACCCTTTCTTATTGTTACGATTTTTTCTCCAAACTTTATTGATCCCTTCGTAGTGGGTATTCATAAATTTTTTAAATTAAAATTATCAGTTAATAAACTGAAAATGTTCAATATTTGGGATACAATTATTTGTTTCTGTCTTCTAATTTTTTAAAAGTTCGTGTGAAGCAAATTTAACAACAGTGAGAAATACATGTACTCCTTTTTGTTCTTTTATCTAAGTATAAATATCTATTCCTTGTGGATATAACTTCTAGAACTGATGCAAAAGCTGCCAGGAATGATTCTTTTTTAAAAAAAATTCAATATTCTTGAAAGATTTTAAATTTAAGTTCACGAATTATATCAATCATATCACGTATCTTTTTTGTTGTCTTCTAAGTTTTTAAATTGTAAAATCATTTCATTGTTACGGTAGTCGGTTATAATGCGCACAGAAAGATTTCTATTAATGTTTTGTTTTTGTTAATACACTCTGATTCGTTTTTGGAATGTATATTTGTACAGATTTTCAAGTACAAATTGCAGTTTACAGTGATTGGAGTTCCAAACAGTGTTGGCTACAATATACATGAAATTCGTTAGAGGATACAAAAAAAAAAAAAAAAAAAAAGCAACGGCAGAAAACGCATAACACTCACGCCTCAATTTCGAACGACAGAACATTTAACAGAACGAAGACCGACACAAATAATTTGTCCCCAATTATTGAAGAAATTTTATTCTATTAAATGACCCTTTATAATTGATATGAATAATTAGTATGAAGGTAATAATAGGAATTCAAAAAATTGTATATGATATGATAGTTAGCATAAAGGTAAAAATAGGAATTGAAAAAATTGTAATATATGATGTTGAATTGTCAAACATTACAAGAAAAATAATAGTTGGGTTTAAGGTTTTAACTTTACATTAAAAAGAGTTATACAGTACCTGTTGACGGTCCCAGAAGACTGAGACAATATAGCCTACATACAAAAATATGAATTAAAGTGTTGTGTTAGACTGCGTTCGTTTATGTTAATTATTAAAACATAAAAAGGCATCCATTTGCTTGTTCTTACAAAACGTTTTATGTTTCTCTAACATTATATGCTGATGTGGTTTGATTTTCTCAGATTTCGACAACGCAGTATTGAACATGCGATGGACCTAACAGACAGCTTCACATGGGAAGATCTGCCGACCAGAGACGCTGACACCGGACACTTGACAGCGGCAGGATGGATCCCGCTCATTCAGATGTACACTACCCGTGCAGCTGTTGTGGCTTTAGCCTTTCATTGTGTCCAGTCAATAATACGCATCGTGAAAAGTCACGATACGATATACATTGCGTGGTATCCATTTGACTGGACTGTTTCTCCGCTCTATGAACTGGTTAACATCTCACAGGTAACATTTTCTCAATGTATAAAAAGAACCATCGAAACATTTCTATATTATTCTTAACTTAACCGTCTGACTTATCCGATTTGACACATTCTTTATTGTTTATCCACGAAGCTGTTGATAAGAACCTGGAAAGAATTTGCAATAAAGCTGTTTCCAACTAATCGTCCTATCCAAGTAATGTGATTTAAAGGACAGGAGGACACAAAGAAAATTCCTGGTTCAGCAGGTGTTAGGACTGGCATCTGCTGAACACAAGTGTATATCGCGGCCGTTGTACAAACTGGTGGGTTTAACGGCAGTTTTATTTGCTGATATCATGTGCAAGAACCACTATCAATGGTGACTTAGACAGATGTAACATAAATTTTCGTATGTTAAATCAAGACCCTGCGGAACATTTATAATAATCTCTTTTAAAAAATATGACACTGAATCGTCACATGTTTTATGGCACCTTTATTAATCTCTTCCAAATATTAAATCTCCCTCCATTTTTACATCCATTTCCTTATCCAACATCGCATGATTTTTCTGCCAATGTGCTACAGAAGGCAAGTAAGTTAAAACTTGAAAACCTGCAGAGACGCTCGTTAACAAAGCTATATAAGTTGTTTTGTAACAAATATATCTACTGTGTATTCTATCTTTAATGTTAGAAAAAATGTTTACACCTATCCTGGCACAGTGGGGGATTAATATATTTGAGTGTGACAAATTATGTGCTGCTTGTTCTTCGTCCGACATAGGATTGTAATATTTTTATATAAAATAATAATGAAAATTAATAACATATTTTGCATTAAGTTGATTTACAAAACCAAAACTCTGATTGATACATGTACCCAGCAATATAATTTTTAAAAACAATGCTTTCTTAAACATAAATTTTAATACAAAAATCGCACTTCTCATTTAATTAGCCCACTCCTTTTTTTTGTCAAATATTGTTTCTTGCTTCATAGCACTTAGTAACATTTCACGCAATATCTAATGCTTTGTGGGATAATTTGAATGTAGCTGTAACTTTAAAGTACCGAGACAAGGAAATGGTCAGAATATATTACATTCTGTTTGCAGATTCTTCTAATTGCCAGCTCAGCCACAACATAAATCTGTTATTTATTAGGTGAAAACTTACATCCCGTGTGAAAAACACGAGGTGAAATTTGGAACAGAATTTTTGCACAAATGTATCATTCTTACAGGTGCATTGTTTTAGGCTGGAATTAGTTTCATGATCATCCCTAAATGACCTTATATTGTGACAAAACTAAACTATTTCCATTAACGTCTTTACAGTTTTTAACATCATTACAAGGAATCGGTATAGTTTTTGGTTTGCCCTGTCTGAATACCATTTTGATAGCAGTGACCTGTGCTCAGTTCCAAAAGCTGAAGGCGGCCATATCGGATATCAGACAGCAACATATCACGCCTCATCACATGCAGGAAGATAAACAAGTTTATAAAAATGCAAAGTGTATCTTGCAAGGAAAGCTTAACGCGTGCATTCGGCACCATCAGGAAATAATGAAGTAAGTTCGTAATTAATTTACTGTGAATAATGTATTGATGTGACTGCAATTGGTAAAATATATCTGTAACGTTTTCTATCAAATAAAGTGCAATAAAATCTGTCCCTCTGTAAATATTTTCTGACAACTACAGCAAATGTATACAACTCTAATACATTTAAAACCTTGACATAACCCGTCACGTATATCTGCCAGTAATTTCAATACACCTCTGTCTCACAGATTCATACAGCAACTAGAAGATGCACTGAATGTCTCTCTGTGCGGCCACTTTCTGATTTCACTGATTGCAATGTGCTTCGCCGCTTTTTCTGTAGTTACGGTACAGTATAACAAATCTTAGAGCTTTTATCATTAAAAATAACAGTATTGTGATATGTGAGGCTGTTTTAGCCCGGAAGATGTGAACCCACACGCTGCATGCGCCCTTAGGTTAGAACATCTATCTATTATCTTCAGGCAGGTCTGTGACAACTGCCTATTGGTCTTTTCAAAAATATTTCGATATTAAAATACAAGAGAAAGTTTTCGTTCATCATAACTGGTCACTTTTTATGTCTTTAATTTGGGAAAATGCGTCGACCTCACAGCTTCATCTTCAGGCCAACAGTATAAAATACATAAAATGTATGGTTTATCATTGTATTCTGTTTTGGATGAAAGTTTGAAATTTACAATTTGATAAGTTATATTTTTCTCTGTCGAAACAATTTTATTCAAAACAAATTTACTTACTTACTTACTTACTTACTTACTTACTTACTCCATGGAGCAGAGTCCTTCTTGAGAAGCTCACCAGTAAACTTTGCAGCTAGTTAAGAATTTCCCCGCATTTGTGGAACCCGAAATTCCCTCACCGTACCCACAAGTGCCCGCCAACTGTCCCTATCCTTAGTCAACTCCATGCAGTCCCCACGACCCCCTACAACTTCCTGAAGATCTATCTTAATATTATCCTCCCATCTACGTCTTGTTCTCCCCAATGGCCTCTTTCCCTCAGGCTTCCCCACCAACACCCTGTGCACAACTCTATCCTCCCTCATACGCGCCACATGCCCTGCCCATCTCATTCGTCTCGATTTTACCACCCGCACAATATTGGGTAAGGAGTACAGAGCAAAACAAACTTAAAATGTTAAAAGTTTGAAATATTTTAATGACTCTTGAAAGTTTATTGAGTTCTGTATACAGTATCTTCACGTAATAAATGAGTAAAAAACACAGGGTTCGTGGATGTTTTGCAAGTCTTTTTTATATGGTGGATTTGTTTTCTTACTTTTGAAAATTAAAATATTTTATTTAATGTTTCTTAAGTGTTGACTTTGTCATTCTTTCACTTTTATTGTTCTTACTTTTTATTGACGAATGGTTGTAGATAATGAGATCCAGATGATTCAGCTGTTTGTAGGTGTTGCTTTTCCAAACTTTCGGTAGGTACTAACTGTTAGTAAGAGTCGTGCAGTGTGTTTAACGTTTTGAATCCATGACGTGAAATCTCCATTGCCATATAATACTAACAAATTAAAAGTTTTGTTTTCTGTAAGGGCAATCTTATTACATTTTTGTTGATTTTTCAGTTTTCCATTATATAAAATACTATTCGACATAGCATTAGTTCTTCCTTAATGTGTTAAGTATAACACTTCTCTTGTTTTTATATCTAACACAAAGAATGAAAAAGTAAAAGAAAAAAATACATGTCATCACGTCCAAAACTGCCGTCCTAACTGAAAGTCTACTGTTAATAACGTCACTGCATCTTTATATTATCATCCTTGTGCAATAACTTGTAAGTATGACATTGTGTAACATGTGTAGCATTGAAAGACACACTTTCATTACTGAAATTCCTGTTGTTATTACTCTCATGTTATCAAATATAAATAGAATAGAGAAACTCCGATATTTTACATTATGAGAAGTTCCAATTTGAAGACCGAACATTTGGACGACACACAACAGCCTATGCTTTCATTTCTTTCACTCTCTCGTAACACAGGGGGATTTGTGAAATGTACTTTGCCAAGTTCCATACGAAGAGTTTTACATCGTTTACTCATAAAATGTTTATTATTATTATTTTTGAAATACACACGCCAACAGCAGCCATATGTTTTCAGTCGCGGTACGTCACATGGATTTGTTGCTTAGAATCTAAGGAAAATTTTTTTAAGGATCAGCTGTACTCACTCAATCGGTAGGATCCCTCTGAACTACTGATCAGCCCATTTAAAATCCATCTAAACCATTGATCAGCCCATTTAAAATATCTCTGTTTAACCACTCACAACACTCACAATAGACAGATATCTATGACCTCGGAGGAAATTCAACCCACAATCCCACTAAGTCAGAGGTCGCAATCCCACTTCTTAGACCGCGAGGCCACTGGGATGAACAATTTCATGCGAATATGTGTAAAAAATATTAAGTTTTGAAAAACTCCATACCTCTTGTAGTGTCATTATATTACTTTAAGTAACTGTGCCTACAGTTCTGATATTAAACCCACTGATATATAAACATCAGTATCATCAGATGTAATAGGATTTATGTTGATTTTTTTAACTTTTCCTCTGTGACAATAGGGCTTAATAGTCTTAGAAGTTTTGCAGCTTTATGTTTTATTTCAATATTTGAAGTATCTCTCAAAACAACCACATGCAACGTAACATAAAGAGAAAGAAACGAATAAGAACTTAGGGAAGTGTAATTATAAATTATAATTGCGTTTTTTGTGCAACTGTTGACCTAGACGGGACAACTGTAGTGCGAAGCAAAGCCATGTTTGTGAGGATATGTGAACACCCACAACGCTCTATTGTGGAGTAAAAAAATTCTTATCATTCGGTTGAACATCATCTACGTAATATTTAAACTGATGTCTGTTATGTTGTTACTTGCAAAAAAAAATTGTTCCAACTATTTTAAATGAAAATTTAATTCCAAACTTTATCTAAATTTGATTATTAGAGACATCCAAAGAATTGACAAATTATTAGAAGTTACTTCATTCATAACAACACAAGCAATGCACTATAATGTAACATTCAGACGCTTTCGTGCATTCATTCTTGCAGTGGAAAATTAATACATTTTACGTATTCTGAATGCGAGTTTGTAGCCATTTGCTTGTGGTATATATTGGTACTGATTTGTGGCCTGTTCGGCTGTACTATATTTTTCCACATTGTCTCATAAACGTCAGAATTAAAAAAAGGGTCTTTGAATACAAAGGGCTTGTTTTATTTTCTCTACAAATTTTTTCTGAAACATTTCTCATTTTAAGAAGAATCGAAGGAGATTTCATCATAAATATAATTAGGTATTCATGTAACACACCCTTATTTTTGTTAGATTTGAATGAAATTTTTATACTTTCGACGGATTTTCGAAAATATTGAAGTAAAAATTTAATGAAAATCCTTCCAATAGGGGTGGTTTTGCTTGCGGATGGATATGACGAAGTTAACAATCACTTTCCGCAATTTTCTAAAACTGCTTAAAAATACGACAGCTCACACGGCCATTCTGCCGCCGTTGGCATTAGCTGAAGACAAGCGAGTCTTGGACAAGTTCTTGATCCCTAAATTCACTCTTCCAAAATTTAAATCTTTTTTAATTGGGCGCCACGCTTACTGTTATTTTTTATGTTACTTTCGGAAATCTTTTCAAATGTTTTCCAAGAAATATTTCGATGAGTTTATAGTAATTTATTGGTGGAACTGGGAGGTGGTCCACAAGCAGAGGAATATCTCCACTACTGTGTGATATAGGGAAAAAAAATTGCCAGTGTAGTATAGGATAATGTTAAAAAATACCGATTTTTCGCTAGAACTAGACGACAGGACAGCTCGCAGGTTCTCTATTACTTTTACGGATTTGCAGGGGCACATTCTGCCGGACTTGCGCAGTGCCAAATAACTACACACCACAAAAATAAAATATGCATTCAGATTAAATTAACTTGACTGAATTTACGTTTCTGTAGGAATGTTTTTAAATGATTATCATTGTTTCTTTGTATATTACTATTATAAAGTATTTTTATTACAGAACTGGGGAGACTACGCAAATATGAGTCAAGCAGTGGCAATTTATATGATATTCGCTTGTAACGTTCTTCTGATATGTTGGTTTGGAACCCAGCTGACACAACACGTAAGAGTGAATGGTTTATTATTATTATTGTTGTTCTTACAGCGACATGTAGAGAATGCAGAGAACTTCTAACAGATTAGGAACTTAGAGATTTTTTCAGTTGTGGATCCTTTTCTGTAATCTCTTTCTTTTATTGTTAAAAATTTATAAGATATTATAAGATATTATTAAGATGAATATTATTTTGCATTTTTTAGATACTGAATATCATTATTTGCTTCTCGTTAGGACGTAAAAGCTTTTCTCCGCCAGAAATAAAAACAATTATTTCCAGCTTTTTTAGATGTCATACAATTCAGTCAAACAAAAAATAAAAATATTGCTTTTTATTTTCGTAACAAACTAAGTTTCTTTATGTGAGGCAGGTTTGTACAATTTTTGACCACCAGCAAAAAACATTATTTAAACTAATGCATATCTTAAGTGCTAGGCTAAATATATGAATTATTTTTAAATTTTGTAACTAAGGACGTAATTATTTCAAATTAAGGAGGCATAAAATACTTTGGTGTCAGAAAGAATCTCGATTTCAATAATTCTAGCATAATAAGCACTCTCACATTCCTCGTATCATTGGTGATTATGTGATGGTGATCTAAAAAATTTAAATTCTTAAAGTTTGTGGATGAAGATCTTATGAATCAGGTAGCATCAGTACCAAGGTTGTTACAACCGTATGTAATGGAAACTACAGAAGTAAAAGATAATCTGGCAAAATATAAAAAGGTGTTATTCGCCAGAAAATGGTCTGAGATCTTCCTGAGGTCACTTACAAATTCGATACCTCACTCAGCTTCAAATCAGAAACAATAATGTAGTGTGTGTATTACAGCCAACATGAACAGGATACGCTAAACAGAAGGACACTTCATGAATGTGTGAATAGTGTGTCTGGCCTATGTGTTTACTCCCTTGTTTTGAATAATACCAAAACCTCAGGGAATTATGAATGAAGGGCAGTATATATCAACAGACAAATTTAAGAGACATTTTATTTAGTGTGGGCAATTTATGTGTCTGAAATTTTGTATTTTATATATTTACCACAATATCTGTACTCCCCTTATGCAAGAAACTACTTGACAGCTGGCAAAATGCAGAATAAAATCGGGTATTGCAAAATTGCTAAAATTCTTAACTTATATCTGGTCAAATATAATATACCCGTATTTTACAATATAAGATGGGCGACCGGTATTAATATAAATGAATATTAGTGTTTCATGAGTTACAGCTTGGATGTGATTAAATATTTAAGCACAAAAGTGAGGTGAAGTTTACCTGTGTGAAAAATGTATTTTCAGTAAATCGAAAAGAGTGACATGACATAAAAATAAAACTGCCCGTTACAAGATATGCAGATACAGAAGGGAGATAGTAGTATAGAACTACCACTTTTTAACACCGTCGCTAGAAAAAGGTGTGTGTTCCGTGCCAGGCACAGGCATTTTTATTATCGGGAAGGAGACACCGTACCTATTGTACAGGAGGCATGATACAGCATGATAATATAAATCTAAGAAAAACTATATATGCAAAATACAAGCAGGTGAGAAAGAAGTTCTTAAACTCTGAATATATATGGAAAAAGTCTCAGTATGATTCAGTACGATGCCATCATGATATGACACAAAAGATCTGCCATACGGATGGCAATTATCGTTTACAAATCCCAGTATGCAAAACAGGAAGGCTCAAAAGGAGCTACAACATTAATTGTAAAATGTTTCAGGTGGACAGTGTGAGAGACGCGGCATTCGGGTGCGACTGGGTGGGAAGTCCTATAACATTTCAGCGATGTCTGATGTTCATCATTGCTACAGTTAACAAGGGGTTCCAACTGACAGCGGGAAAGTTTGTCCCGGTATCAAATTTGACTGCGATGAGTGTAAGTAGAATAAATATTTTGCATTATTTTTTCACGGGCCCTCCGCCCCTAGTGGCCCTAGCTTCCTTCGTATTGAGGAGTCTCTGTCACACTCAGACACGCCAAAATCGATAGGACTCCTCTGGACGAGCGATCAGTCCGTCGCAGGAACCTCTACATAATAAGACACAAAATTCACAAGGGACAGACTTTCATGACTCCGGCGGAATTCGAAACCGCCATCCTAGCAAGCGAACTGCCGCAAACCCAGGTTTTAGACCACGCGACCACCGGGATTTGCAAATATTCTGTATCAAAAATAAAACAAAGTACTTGAATGTTATGCAATATATCTTATAAAGAAATGTTACCGAAATAAATTGAGCGGTTTAAAAACTTCATGACCGTTTACGACTAAATAAGTGTTGTAAAATATCAACAAAGTACGCAATTAAAATATATATTTTAAACATCCAACATATTTCTGCGTACTGCCGTTTGTACTCAAATCGCTGATGATGTTGGATCGGAGAAACATTTCAGTTCGTTAATAAATAAGTCTTTATATGTGCAACATTAATTGTATTTTATAGTAGTATATTAGATCGAGGGTTTTATTAAAAAGGATAGAATGTGTCATGCCCGCGGCCAGAATAAAGGGATGTCCAACCGGACAGATGACCGGGACGCCGAACCACAACGAGCACTCAGGAGCAACTGAAATATTCGGGAACTTGGTCCAAGCAAACTCGCTTTTCCAAATGCGAAAATTATTACAATATGGGCATTCTCTGTCTTCAAAATTGCCATCCCAGTCTTAAGTAGAGTTTAAAGAATACCTTTTGTAATTTGAGCAAATATATTAGCCTGTCCGAGTGGCAAATCAAAACCCTACAGGTGGGCTCCAATAAATCACGGGCCGACTCTGCTTACGTAATAACTCTTCGGATTGTCTTTCTAGGTAAACTACTCAACTTCTTCGTGAATGATAATAAGATTGTTACAGTTTCCTATTGTTACGGATATCGCTTTTGTTTTGACATTCAAAATATGCTGTATGTATACTTCATGTTCTTTATATTTTAAAATATTTTTGGTTTCTTTCTTTGTCGTAATACTTTTCCTGAAATTATAATGTCTGAGAACAGACATATTTTCATTATCATTAATCAAACTAACTAAAAACTGGTTTTTACACAATTATATTTAAAAATTCAACATCAGCGGAATTCAGCTTTGTAAAATATATTAGTAATATTGAGAAATTCTAATTTCTATCAACTTGATGAATGAAGTGACAGAGGCTGTAGTCCAGTAGTATCGAGAATAAAAGTAATCGAGAATATGCAAAGATATATCAAATGGGTCATAAGATTTGCATTTGACGAAACAAAACAAAAAATGCATAAAGTTTAAATATTTTTTTTCGTCATGTTTTGCTATTCACTGGCTTGTTTCTTTCGATTCGGCGACGGCTGTAAAACACGTAAAATGGTTATATGTTTACGGCGTCTAAAAGCTTACACTACGAGATACGTATTAAGGTGTTCTTTTCTGAAAAGACATTATTCCAACAGTTTTCCTTCATTTCTCACAGGTCCTGTTGCTTCTTACTCATACACATGTATACGTGGATAATTAAATAATTTTCTTTCGCAGATAATGCAAGAGACGCTGTCCTTTTTCATGTTCCTGCTTCACGTGAAAGAAAAGAATGAGGAAAAACCTGGTCCATTGATGTAGACAATAAAGCGCTTAGCATCTTACAAAATGATGTCTGTATCTTCTTTTCTTATACTTTTATTAAACACAGGATCTGGAAAGTGCAACATAGCTAACTTATTGGCAATATATAAATACATAGCTTTATATTACAGTCACCCCTTATTTGATGTCTGAATATTACACAAATCAATATATAACTTTTCATAGGGCCATACTATACCTCCTCCCATATAGGTACATTTATTGCACAATACTCAGTACATATGTATATAAACGTTTGTGAATATTATCACAATTTTGCACTAAATGTCTCACTTTTCGGAGAATTTGAATGGGCAAGGAAGTGTACCAGAAATTTGGCTGAACCCATCATTTCTACTTTCAGTTTCTAACCAAGATAATTCCGAATACAAGAATAAAGCAGAAAGCTCGGTGACAAATACTTGACCTGAAAGATGATTACATTGCTGCATAGGAATCAAGCAAATATTAATAAACGCATTTTAATTCCTTACTAAGAAAAATGGCTCTGTTTTATCGCAACTCCCACGGGTTGGTCGGGAAGATGCATGCTCACTATGCGATAAAGGATTTATGAAAAATTCAGTCGTGAAATGTTACATTCGGTAGTTCAGTAGATGGCGATTTCTCAAAAAAAAAAAAAAAAAAAAAAAAAAAAAAAAAAAAAAAAAAAAAAAAACCTCATTTTAACTGTAGATATGATAATGGTTCCCGAGACGTTATTTACATAATGCGGAAAACCCACAAAATATTAACAATCACATCTGTCTTCTAGCGGTGAGGATTTTTCTTCAGTCTCCGGCTTTCTCTACTCAGCCATTTTTTGTCAAAAACTTAAACCAATTTTAAACATCCCACGTAATAATCATGGGAAATAATGATTTTCTTTTCTTTTTTTATGGCTACCTACATAATTATTTTTTTAGAGTTCCATAATTTTTTGTAATTAAAAAAACACAGTTTTAAACATTTCATAACACTCTAAACTTGTTCACATAAAATATTAATAATATTTTATTTTTCAAATAATGGTGCTGTTATTTTTATTAGGGTTGTATGGGATGCGCATCATGATTTTAAGTTAAATTCCACTAATTTACCGCAATTTTTCTTTCTCTAATTTTAAGGATGACGATTCTTCTTTTACAGCTCAACTTTCTTTGACATTATTATGAATCTACCGTCGTAAAATATATATTTTTATTTTCCTGTGTAAAAAAATAATGACGTGAAACACAGGTCGCCCAAAGGAGGTCAGCAATCATCACCATGGAAATGACGCAGATACTATGACAGAAAAACTCCAAAACTTCCCATACACATTCACGAATCGAGGCTTTCATAACAAGAGTCCAACGAGGGGTTCAAATACTCTCTTTTACATCTAACTTACACAGCGTTATCACGAATAAATATTAAATAAAAAATAAAAATCGAGTGGTTTAACATCCAGAAAAACTCTAATTCAAAACACAATTCATATTATCTTAAAATCACAGAAAATTCCTGTCGACGCCAAACAACATCATATTCAAAAATATTTACTTTCACAAAGAAGTACTAGCCATTGATTTTAACTTTTAACTGTTCAATTTTAGACCCACATTTTTATTACTTTCTGTGTAACTTGAATCTGCTTTAAAAGTTCAATAAATTCAGCTTATCTTATCTTTCGAGAAACGTAAATTTGAGATCTCTATTGTATATAATGACTTGACCAATGTTTTAATGTAATTTACATGTCATCTGTTATTTTATACTCTAATTTCATGTTTCTTATACCTCATCCGAAACATGTCACCTTAATTCGACATAATAACATGGGAAAAGCGTATACGTAAATCACCGCTCTCACACATTTACGAGATTACGTCCAAGTCCATATTCTTGATTTAAAACAAGCTCTGCTGCGTGTGCAGTGAAACTAGAGAGAAGGGTATTGGATGGAGTTACGTGTGCGTAACCGATAATAGGTAATTACTAGATAATATTTACATTCAGGTCTATCATCTTTCTTACACATAGAATGCTGAAACACGACTTGTAATTTAAAAAAAAAAATTTTCAAAGTAACTAAATCAATTAGTGCAGTAACACCGCGCTTTTTTCCATACGACAACAGCTGCTCTGTTACACAAGATATTCCACGCAATACAAGAAACCGTAAAGCTCCTTACCGTGTTCACAAGAACTTCCAATTGATTGTTATGCGTAACCTAGTAAATAAAACCAATTGTATATCTTGGTCGTCGTCAGTCACTTTATTTGCTAACGTCTGGTGAAAAGTAATAAATTACTTTTAGGGCGTTTGAAGGATTAATAATATTAAACCACACAGAATGTTGTTGGTTTTTCAAGAAAAAATATTAATAATAAACACAAAAGAAACCAAAAATATTAACAAATATTTGTTATTGTTAATACTTTCCTCTCGCTCCATATCGCCATCTTTGTAAACTGACAGTTATGCTTTTCATATTTGGCAATATTCCACTTCTTGATCGTCCAATCATCTTATTTCACTTTTTCTTTTTCCTTAATGCACGAAGACCTGATACTCTGTGTCCGTCATCAGTTTCTTTATTTACACAATTTCGAAAGTTCTGTTCAACTTTTCCACTTGTCGTCCCACAACGACTGCCGGCGATCTCTTGTAAACTAATGCCCATATTTCTGAAGCTAACAATTTGTGTTTGTGTTTAAAAACACCACTGAACTACTTCCCAACCGCTACTTACATAATGTTTCTTAGCACAAATATTCAAATCCCTTTTTTTCAGATAAACAAACATTTATATGCATTAAACTTTTACGTATACAAATAGATATAAATCATTTCCAAATATCTCTGCCAAAGCATCATATGCGTTATAATAATTTGTAATTTTCAAGTGAGGCATTCCCGTTGTGTTTTCAATATTTACAATATATGTAATTTAACAGTCTAACAAAATTTTATTTTATAACATATATATAAATGATTTATAAAAGTTAATGACAACAATATGTTTCGGCTTTCATTCTTAAGTCATCTTAAGGATGTAACTCTCATTTATTTCAGGACACAGTTTGACTCGGCTTTATGAGATGTCGTTTACATAAATTCTAGTGTTCTAGGATATAAAGTAGGATATAAAATTACTTGTAAAGTTATATAAAGTAATTAGAAAAATGATATGGATAAATTCGAGTCTTCTTTAGTGGAGAATATATTATAATTCTTGTGAAATCTGTTTGTCGTGGGCCTTTTCCCGTGGCTGTATATGGAGTAATTATTCTGCGTGGAGATATATTATTACATTATGTGGAGATGTAGTGTCTTCTCTTATGGGCTGTTAGATGAGAGTGTTAGATATTATTATCGGAGTGTACATTGTGTATATTCTGTCGGATTTTTGCTTGTTGTATGAATTTCTTTATCCTTGTACAGAGTTTGAATTTTCGATTTGTGGAAATTTTATGTTTAGCACTTTTTACTTGACGTTTTTTGTATTTAAATAGTTTGCGTAAAATTATCACTCTTTATATAAAAGGCAATGACTCCATTTTTAAATACGTAGAGTTTTTATGTGTGGTGGTCTGCACTATGTGAAAGGTGGAAGGTTTTATCCACGTGATTTATCTTATTAACTTATGTAGTTTTACAAGTAATTACATATCCTATGTTTTATTTTATATGTTATATCCTAGCATAATAGAATTTATGTAAACGAGATTTCGTAATTAAAAGCATTGTCAACTGTATATTAAAATATTCGAGAGTCAAAACTGAAGATGGCTTAAGAAGGAAAGCCCAAACAAGGAATTGTCATTATCTTGGAATAACATTTATAAGCAATATATGTATATTTTATACAATAATAAGTTGTATTAGACTGTCAAATTTCATGTATGCTAAATGTTATAATTTGTTTATTTGTAGTTTTTTGTAGGTCAACAGTCACACAGATTCATTATAATTTTAAATATTATTTCTACGAACACTAAAGCCTTTGAGAGAGGATAATCTAATAACGTCATGAGTAGAGCACACAGCTTTGAATGATAAGGTGTTTTAAAATTCACCAAACCTCGGTTGTGTACTATATTTTTGAAATCGCCAATCATCAAATCTGACTGACGAAGGAGTGAAAAAATATTCTATGCCATCCACCAACGCAGGCGGCCAATGATTTACAATTTTCATAACATTCTAGGCTAGCACAGGGTAGGATATATGCAGACTTACTGGAACTGAAGACGAGTAACTGAGGCAGACTGCTGTAAAGTTTGTGCCGCAACTGCTGCATGAAGGCCATTAAATTTACCAACTCTCGGTGCAGTGATATGTAATATATATTGTTATTGCCATGTATGGAGAAAGTTACGAGGGTACTGCTTAAATTCAGGAAGGATTCAGGCTGTGTTAGACTGCTTCACGATACGTAAGGTTCAGATGTGTTAATATCAGGAAGAGGATCGCTGTGACCAGTGTACAAATTGCGAATGGAACTACTTGGAACAGTCACTGCAGACCTGAAAATAAGTTAAGTCTACAGTTGTTTCATTGTCCCAGTACGAAAAGTTCTGTCTCGCTCATTATGTGGATGTAATACAACACAACCTTTCTATAAAACATATGCAAGGTAAAAGCAGTCCCTTCCCTTGCACATGTATCATATTTCCTCTTGTACAACATTAAACTTATCGCAATCCATCCCTCATATTCTGTTCATTTCAAGCTTGCACTTTTATATCCCACAGTCAAAGAGAACCCTGAGATGCTGTCAACATTCAGACTGCTCAAAGAGTTTAAAAACTTCATGTCACCTCGTGAACTACAGCAAAGAATGAAAAGCATTATACCGTCATTAGGAGTTTTATAAGATTGTCCAACCTTAATGTTACAATGATTCGTATGTAGTCAACTCCAGAAATCGGAAATGTAAGTCAAGAAATAACGTAACAACTTTTAACATTTTTTTGTTCATAATATAAGATAGGAAGAAGGAAAAGTTTGTAGATAGGTCCGAAGGAATAACCTGAAAAGAGTAGACCGCTTGAAACACTAGATTATATGAAAGGAAAATATGAAAATAAGTTTTAAGAAGCAAGACGATAGTTTGTGTACTGGATTTAATGAGAATAGTTACATTCAGGTGGTTGGCTGTTGTAAATACGGGAATGAACATTCGAGCTCAATATAATGCGGAGGAGTTCTTTTGTCTCTGAGGAAGCTTGAGTTTATCAAGAAGGATTCTGCTTCATATAAGTCGTTAGCTAAATTAAAGACAATCTGCAGTTCTATACCCTAGGAGCTTATGGATTTTCTGTACTGTATTGTGTCAAGCAGATTTTCGCAGTATTTTAATATGAGATATTTCTTTCTTTTAAGACATCCTGTGTGAGCACGAGGTCTTTAGAGGTATTCTACAAGAAGTCAGCGAAAACCCTTAGGACGAATTACACAACGAGTCTGTTGAAATCAACAAAATTGAAAAAAAAGGTCTGAAAATACACACTTTAAAAATAAGATCAGAATCTAGAGTAAAAAGTAAGAAGTGTCAAATTAGAAACTGCAGAAAATATCGCGTAACAAGATTCTGTTCCCAATTAATTGGAAATTTTGCTATCACAAAAAAATGACATCAATTTGAACGAAAAAAGTATAAAACGAGAAATAAATAGCATGATCAAACGTTATTTTTTAAATTTTATAACAACTGACAAAATGTGAGACGGCATGACATTACTTGGAAAACAACTTTGTGGTAGTGAGCCCTGGACCAGAAAGCAGAGAGACGCCCAAGAAATCGAAACCATAAAAGTGAGATTTTTAAGGCTAACTTTGGAATCTAGAATACTGGAGCGCCTAAGGATTTATAATATTCCAATAGGAATGAAAATACACAAAATATTAGATAATTTAAAATCCTATAAGAAAGATTGTTTGCATAAACTTAAAGGAATGGACACGTATAATTAAATTGTTGTTTCAGGCGGGGATTATGAGAGACGCGGCATTTGTGTGTGAATGGGTGGGAAATCTTATGCCATTTCAGCGATGTCTAATATTTATCATTGTTACAGCTAACAAGGGGTACTATCTTACAGCGGGAAAGTTTAAACCGGTGTCAAATTTAACCACGTTCAATGTCTGTAGTAGAGTAAAACTGCAAGTTACTAACAACACTGAAAATGTGTAAACGGATATTAGGTAAAAAATCATATTTATTATCATCTTGTATTCGAATGCAGCGAAATTACCACCGGGGCTTTGTATTCCATAATAACTGTGCACGAATGAATAACGCAGTGAAATATAAAGAATGTACTCGATGTTAAATGTATATATTAAATATACAACATGTTTCGGTTTCCCACCATTATTATTCATTAATTCATAATGAATGTGCCCCACCGAAACAATTTACGTCTTTAACATGAATTTTTAAATGTGTTTGTCGTGGTATATTTTAGTACTGTGTTACTTCAAGTGCATTATTAAACAAGACTGACAAGGTAATTGTAACGTAACAATGAGGCGCTTTCATCTAGCCATTGTTGCCGTGGAAAGTCAATACGTTTGACATATTCTGAGTGTGTATTTATAGCTGTAGTGGTCCAACGTTGAATTTGCACACGCTATGAAGTCCGGTTTTAGGTTATTTTTCCACATGATAATAAACGGTACGATTTACGAAAAAGGGTTATTGGACATAAAATGTGTTTTGTTTTCTCTATAATTTTGCTTGAAATATTTCTCGTTCTATGAAGAACTGAGCGGGATATGATAAAATACTTATATTGGTCTTTTTGTAAAATACCTTTATTCTTGTCAGATATTAATTAACCTTGTATGTTCTAAATAGTTTTTTTTCTAATATGAAATATAAAATATTCGGAAAATCCAACCAACTGAGCTGTTCTATGTGGACAGACAGACGAAAGCATAGAAAGATGCAAGGTTGAGAGGCAGCTATGAAGAAGTCAATGGACCCTATATGCAATTTCGCTAACGCGCTTAAAAATAAAGTTCCCTTGCAGCCATGATGTGAATAAGGGGCGAAACATCTTGGCCTCCAACCAATAAGGGCCGAAAGGACGTTGTTGGAATAATCGGTAATGTTGAGGTGGTAAACTCAAGTTTACACAGGCGGAAATATATTTTCAGAAAATGTAACTGGCTAGCTCTGCCACAAATATTCACCAGCTCTCTCTTAGATCAAAATGTCTCAAGAATATCGATATTAATGTGCAACCAATTATAATTGGTCTACAAAATTTCACTTTTTTTTTCTAGCAGAAATGAAATGAGCCAATTCTTATGTAAAGTGAGCTGCTGAACACGAAAATCACAATGAAAATGCTTCATTGGCTACGGTTTTCGAGTTATCGTGTCTTACCTGTACTACGCAGGTTGCGTAAATCTCTAGCGCAGTCGGGCCTTCTTCGCCTGCCG
>Ga0268261_10000658_pt1 | contig 22208 bp, 18 predicted proteins | sample TergutNc150P1_FD_190353 | JGI IMG/M metagenome (GOLD analysis project Ga0268261, IMG submission 190353) | Nasutitermes corniger P1 segment gut microbial community from laboratory colony in Florida, USA - Nc150 P1 (SPAdes) (version 2) | ecosystem: Host-associated > Arthropoda: Insects >...
TGTTGTGAGTGTCGTGTGTTGTCAGGTAGAGGTCTCTGCGACGAGCTGATCACTCGTCCAGAGGAGTCCTACCGACTGTGCTGCGTCGTTGTGTGTGATCTAGAAACATCAAGAATGGGTGTTCCATGTATATATGACATTGGTCGCCTAAGGGTTAAAGAACGAAGCAGCCATGAGGAATGTAACATATAAGGGTTTGTTAGAAAATAAACCTACAATATATTTATGTTGGGTTCCGTATCTTTAGCCCTAATCAGAACAATTCAAGCTTAACTGTACTGTTACCCCACTATCCCTCCTACAGACAGTAAGTCCATGTCCTGTGTCATTAGCCATCCTGTCAAAATTGTATCCATCTTGCAATCATATTTTAATTTGTGGCCACAAAGATTTCGGTTCAGCACTGGAAACATATGATAAGTGCAGGAAGATGAACTCCCCTGATAAAATCACAACCACCCTACATTCTTCAATTACAAAATTATATGCTATATAAACTTCTGGCTGGCTCTCATACATGAAACTTTCTCCAAGCCTTCCCGCACATTCCATTCCATACACCAATACTGGTGTGTGGAAGACTGTTTTACACCAAATTGGAGCATTAATTATATTTTCAATAGCACCTGTCTTGATGAAATAAGAGGGCTGAGGAGGTGTGGCTTTTATGTGTATAAAGGGTTTCAAGAAGACATGTGTATATAATTCACAACTACTTCAAAAATCATACACCTGTTGGTAAGTAGTAATGCCCCTCGGGTGTGAATATTTGAAACAGAAGTAATTTCAGACAATTTTTGAAAACCTATACAAGAATTTAAGACCACTGTGGTGAATAAGAAATCTGTCTGTATAACCAGAAAATTTTGAACTCCACATAACCCAGTGGGACAATGTTTTTCCTGTCAGCCAAGAGGGTACAAATTTAAAAGACATCATCTGCTACTGAGGTTAAACATGTACTGAATCATGTCTTCAAAACCATGTGCTCTTCTGTCACTGAGTTCAGTGCAATGAAATGGTACTTTTGGATAAGTACTACAAAAAATCTGAAACAGATGATGGAAAATAAGTTCAACCACACAACAGTAAGTTATTAAACAGCAATCTACAGGTTCTCTTCATAAAAAATTTCATTAAAATATGAAGTCCAACACTTTTTATGTTTATGGAATGTCAGTCACAAGAAAGTATTTCCAGCAAAGGGTTACAATGTTACTTTTTCACTAAGAAACTACGCATGTTGCAACATTTTTACAAATGGGCAGTCATTCTTACCTTATCAGTCATACTGTTCAACTTGCTAAGGAAATCTTTTGATTCCGAACTCCTGAGAAGATGATGTAGTTTTTCACTACCTCTGGATCCATTTTCTGCACTGTCTCTAAGTTGCTATACAAGTAACACACAAAACATGCTAATATTTACAGGCGTAACATACAATGCATGCATAAAGATTAGGGACTTGGTTAGTCAATCTCAAGTTTCTACTGCATGTCAGAGATGAAATTATTCTTTCCATAACTTATGGAATATTTTAGTTTAAATTAACTTTTACATTTTAAGGATGAAGCAACTCTCATTCTTAATAATTCACTAGTTCAATACAATTAAAAACATATTAGTATATGTTAGAAACTTCTTAGTTGATTTAATATTTTATTTGTCTCATCATACTGGCGTAAAATGACAGTTCAGAAATTTAATTCAACCTTTGCCACCCTAGTGCTGTCATTATACTCCACTTACTGAACAAAGATGTCTGCATTTAAGTTATATGTAATATTATGCATCAAAGCACTCTACATTCAGGGCAACAGCAAGCATTAAGATAACGATCTGTGTATGGTCAGAAGTTAGTAATAAATGAGATAAATGGATCGGATACTCTCCAGACGCGTGCTGGTTTAGCATATTCAAGTATCTCCGAGAAAAAATCAGTACACGTTTAAAACATAATAAAAACATAGCTAATAAATGCTCCACATATGCAACGAAGTTTAAGCCCTTAGGAACAGTGAGTAGACACATAAAGATTGTGTTCACAAACAAATTAAGACTGATTAAATATCAAAAAATGTTCAGAATATTTCACCCATCAGTCTGCTAACTAAAACTGTAAAGATAATACACCTAACATTATAACTTTACTTGCAGTTTATCAATCTCTCTCATTACAGGGAAAACACAAATGACTATGTTTGAAGATAGTACTAAAAAGAATACTTTGACCTAGGAGTGAAAAAGTGATATGGGAATAAGAGAAATGCATTACAAGGAGCTTCATAAGTTTTACTCTTCACGAACCATTATTAAGATAATAAAATCATGGGGGATGAGCTTGGTGGGGTATGTGGCAGCAGAATGTTAAGGGCTGAAAGCAAGAAATTTTACTATATGAGCAACCATCAGCTTATCAATCAACTTGCTCCATGGATCTAATTACATATTTAATTCATACTCCATGCTCTATACTGTTACAACACTGGATTAGGCCTCCTTGTGTCATGTAACAGAGAAAGTGACTAAGATATTAAAAAACTAGAGCATGCAGTTCAAGACTTCAGCATTACTGATCTCAAATACTGCTGGAAAAGGAAGGTCTGACTTTCAGCTGAAAAACAGAGGCAGTGGCTACAATATTAAAAAAACTGGAGAATGCAGTTCAAGACTTCAGCATTACTGATCTCAAATACTGCTCTAGGAGTAAGGTCTGACTTTCAGCTGAAAAACAGAGGAAGTGGATTCAATATTAAACAAATGAGCATGCAGTTCAAGACTTCAGCATTATTGATCTCAAATGCTGCTGGAGGAGAAGGTTTGACTTTAGCTGAAAAACAGAGGTAGTGGCTACAACAATAAACAAATGAAGTATGCAGGTCAAGACTTCCAACATTATGGACTTCAACTACTGCTTGAGGATAATGGTCAGTACAATGCATTATGAGGGAAAACTCTACAGTATGTTTCCACACATTTATTGTATTTCTGAGACCATTCACAATAATGTACATGAGAGAATTATGAAGTGTACACTGGAAAAAAGGAGTGTACTCCTTGCTTTGCAGTCTACAGGAAAGAGTTGTTTTACACATCTAGTTTTACATTGCTGTACTGCTGCAAGTTTTGTTTCCAATGTAGGTAAGGATTTGGAAACCCAACTCTGAACAGCCAACTAATGCAAATTTTTCTTGGGCCTGTTTCCAGTTGAACATCAACATCATCCAGTTTCTCTTCGGTTAAAATATAACATTTTTGTGATGTATTTTGTCCAGCACTGAACCTGTCATTCATAATTTTTCCACTATTCTGTATACTGGTATTGTACATAAAAATGCTGAGGTGGGGTACTTTTTACAGAACTTTCAATGACATTTTTCCATGCTGCAGACTATTCAAAAGCACTGCAAATGAACACTCTTTGTTCAACAGACTACATTCCTCACATACACTGTCCATCCACTACCTATGATTCATAACACATGATCAGGTGCTTGTCTCATGGTCCAGCATAGGTAAGTCCCTTAACCCTTCAACGCCAGCCTCAGTGCACTATAAGGATCTCCACTTCTTCACATAGTACCAAACTCGGTGCACAGTATGATTATAATTGCATTAATGGGTACTACAGTGAAATCTCCTTTTAACAAACAGAAGAATAATGAAATTTCAGTAAAACAACTTCTTTGTCTGAATCCACCAATTTGGTACATATCCCAAAGAGCCAGCCTGGACAATCTGAAGAATACATATTCTCCTGCTGTTTTCGGAAATCAGACAATGCCCAGGATGTCCAGTGCACAACCTAATTACTATACCATCTATGGTACCCCTACTACTAAACCAGTCATATATATTGTTAAAAACTGCACCTACTACACTCCAAATTCAGTTTAAGCTTAGATTTGTTTTGATACCCAGTACCGAATGTGCCAGATTAGTATCTTCAAACAAGGAATTCTCTCATGTTTGTTGATAATATTTTATTACATATAAGGAAATTTTTATGTACACTATCATTATGAACTAAAACAGCAATCCAACTTCAATTTCAAGGTGAAGTTATACTGTATGGTGAGCACATTTAAAAATGGCTTTATGTATGTAAGTATAATTAGGAACACTTACTCTTCAGTTATATTTAAAGATGAAATTATGCACTGTACTGAACACTAAACACTTTTAAAAACTAAATCCCTCTTAAGAACAAGCTGTGATTGTGTGGAACCATGGAACCATGTAACTGCATAATATGTCTAACCCTCCATTTCAATTAACAAAAATTCCTAATGTCATCACAAGTACTTGACCTCTTCCCATCATTTGTTAATACACCACCTTCTATGGCACTACAACAATTATTATAGATTATTTCATACTGTACCTGACCCATGGGCGGCAATTATTTACAGAAAAAAACTGGCAGAGATAATGTGAGCAATTCAAACAGTACCTGGTCTATCAGATCTTCTAATCTGGCTCTCACTACCAGCTCTCTGTCAGGAACTGGGGGTGGCATAGCATCCTGTGGACTGCTGGGACGAGAAATACAGGCAGCAGCAGCTTCACATGCCTGAACAGCTACGGCAAGACGGGACTTCTCAGCCTGTAGCTTGTTATGCAGACTCTGTAAGACATATATTTCTTAATGTCTGGACTACTGCTAGCACAGCCAGTTAATGTGGGGAAGGAGGGACATGTTCCATGAATGCAGAACATCTAGCAAAAACATGTATAGGAGAACAATTATTCTAATAATAATCAATGTAACAGGTGCAGATGCATTCCCACTGCACACTGCAATTTTTTTTTTTTTGTAAGTAGGATTAAGGATTCAAGTTTTTGGTGACATTATACTGTAATGAGTGGTAGACCTTAAAAAAAAAAAGTGGTACACAGTTACAGAAAGTGCCTTCATCTTCAGGGTCAAGCACTAGTGTCTTCTTGCACTGAATAACCGTGACGATTAGGGCACTATAATCTTTTGCAGTGTCAGTTACTGTTCACCAGCTGACATGGAGTAACACCTCAGAAGACTAAAATATTCAACAACACCACTGTGTGTACTTTCAAACTTGGAAGTTGGAGTACATTTCTATTGCCACAAAATAAAATAAGAATATTGCTAAGCATTACATACAAATATTTTATAATAAATTATAATACAATGACACGATATCTTGGCCCAAATCAAATAAGTAGCTTATGAAGACCCAACTGTTAAATATTTCAAGCTGACCACTGAAAAACTTACCTTATAATTCCGGTTCTTCAACAGGCCTAATAATGAGTTTGAGGCATGTGGAACTTAGTGTAAGAACATGGTATTAAGTTTTCTACAATGAAAAGGGAAACCTAGTACAAAGCAACATTAGAGATGCATTAGCATGCTCTGTACTGTTAAACCTCTAACCATTGTCTCCCTAAGCATGGTTTTCCTGCAATTATTTCTTCCAGTCATGAAAAATCACCCATATGAAAAACGTATTAAAGTATAAGAAGCACTGTTCCTCTAAGTGTGGTTTTACTTTGTCAGTGGCTCATAATACCTGGTCCTGACCCACAATATTCCCATAATGATTGTTTCTGCAAAAAAAATTGCAAGAGTAACACAATATTTTGGAAGGTAAACAAAGGTAACCTGGTATCCACCATTTCGGCAGTAATGGTACTTACGGAATGTCACTACGCCTCAGGCAAGTGGCGAATGTAGGTCAAGCAGCGAGGGTGAGGAGACGTAGAAGATATCAATACCAATGAAAATGTAATTTTATTTACACCCATAAGGAAAATATGACCTTCCCTGTGCAGATTTTCACAAAACTCATGAAAGCTACACAGTGTTATGTTGAAATACTTTATACCAGATTTTATTTCACAAATTGGACAACAAGCATTCAAAATACAAATATAAATTCACGTATGTCCATCAGTAAACTGTGGCTTTCACTGCACATATTTTCAAGAAACTCACCATCATGAAATAATTTCTTTAGACAACTCCTGCTCTTTGTTTAATCCAAATCATACATAAAATTCAGAGAACATTAAAAATTTTCATTCACTACCCAAAGTAAAGAATGCCTGTTACTGCACTGATTTTCACAAAAGGTCAAACATTAACCTTTTGTATAGAACTCCTATACCAAATTTCTTGACAATCTGAATAAACGCTTTAGTGAGTGATATTACATTATAAGCATGTCGAGGGATGTGGTCTCCACACCCTGTTATTTTTTGTTTTGTGAAGGATGCCTACAGAGTGATTTGTTGTTCTTTCCCTTGCTTTTGACAAATTTAATGCTTTCATGTACCTATCATTGTATACCATGTTTACCACTTTCTCCCCCTGCCCCTTCACAAACACTAGATACAGGTTTTGCTGTAGTTCAAATGATCACACATGATAAAAGCACAAGGAAAGTCAAGCAGGTAAGTTGCCTGGTTTCAAGTTTTAAATTTTGTTGTCTGACTGACTGCACAGAAAACTGTTTCAATCTTTGTGTACAGTTTTAAGCAAATTTCACAGGCCACAAATTGTCAACAGCTTGACAGCTACTGATCTATACTGAGGCCTCTTAACAAAAGCAGAACACTGAGCAACTTAAGGAGCCATGATACTGGACTTCACATTGTATTTTGTTTGTTACACATGTTAGCACCTTCCTTGGCACCAACCATTCAAATATGATGTAAAATTTAACTTCTGGAGGACATGCAAAACAAAAGAGACTACTTTACAATATTATTCTTTATCATTTCAACACAACAAAACTACTGTTCACATTGGACCAAAGAGGACAACCGAATTCAATGGGCATGGTAGTCAATGCTTTTCCCTTCACTCAATTGTTTTTATAGAGTTCTAGAAGGTGCAGTGAGATAACTTGTGTGGTTAATGATTTATAATATTTATGAGCAGTATAAGATAATGTCTGTATTACCTGACATGTATCTGAGAATGTGGACATAGCCTCATAGCATGTTCTTAGAATACAGCACTGTACTTTCCCTTAACAGACCACATCCCGTTGTGTTATGACTCAACAGAGAATAAAGGAATAATCATAGATCGAAACACAATTTACTGGCTTTTGAAGAAGAATATAAATTGTGTTTCTGTTGCTGCTTTATTCCCTTTTTCTCTACTGTACTCTCAGATTCCATTAGCCCTTATCCTGCTAACGTGGAGAAAATGGTGAGCTCCTAATAATGCCAGCAAAGGGCAGATGGGATTTAATTCAGTGTTTAAAGGGTTAAAGTCAGGGGACTTGTTGACAGGTTTAACAAGAGGGATTCTGCTCCTTGCAGTCAGTGTTTAGTTAGAACTGAACAAGTCCCTGACAGAATGGATAAAGCAGTTTGTTGGATTAATTTCCATTTCCAGGGTATAATTACTGTTTAACAAGGAGGTGCATTCTTGAACTCCACTGATCAACTTCTTACACTTATAGAGCAACTCCCAATGCAATAAACTTACCCTGGCAGTTTCAAGCTGCTGTTGTGCAACCTTCAGATTGACTGGTGATTCCACTTCTTCACTGATAACAGGCTCCAACACATCAAGATTTCTCATTATGCTTTCTAAAGTATCTTCATATTCTTGGAATTTGGCCAAAGACTCCAGCAGTCGGTTCTGAAACGCAAAACAGGTGATAACAGTAAAGCATTAGGTAGGTTAAAAATCATGTTTTTTTTTTTTAGAATGAATGCAGTGAACATAAGATACCACTATTTTTCTTTTTCATATAATTAATATATTGCATGCACAAAATACTGGCCTAAATACAACACTTTTCACACATCTTATTCTAATTCATATTGAACAGCAATGTACTATGGTACTTTCCTTCAGCTATTGTAACAAAATTTTGGGTCTTGGATACAAGACAGAAATTAAAGATACCTAGTGTACACTGTAACTGGCTGTTACCTTGATCTGTAAAGCAGTATGAAGAAGAGAGTTATAACTATCCTGAACATTATGTAGCTGTTTCTGTATTGTCTCTTCAATTGATGGTGTTGTTCCAATGTATCTCTCAATTTGTCCATGACCTTTGGCTTTCACATCATCCAAAGTAGCTTGATATTTTTGGATATCCCCTAAGAGTGTCTGAAAATTTAAAATTTAATTACAGTTAAGAGTGAGTAAGGCTCAGAAGCTGAAAAACAATACATATGCCACAATGATGTCTCTGAAGGTTACAAAAGATACTAATGCTGCATACTATATCATTAATCAATGGTTACTAAGTCAATATTCCAAGGTTGATACAAAAGTAGTGCCTTCTATTTTTTTTTTTTCTCAGTAAGTATATGTACAATTATATTACAATTTACTTTTATCCTTTCCAAAGTTGATATCATCTTTCCACAAAGTCTCAGTCATTATCAACACACTTTTTCAACCCTTATGTGAAGTGCTCTATAGTGGCCAAGTTGAACTATTCACTGAAGTGTCAAAGCTCTTCACACATGCTGCATTTCATCTCATCATTGTCCACAAAACAGCATCCCTGGAACGGACCCTGTAGGGGGCCAAAACAATGGAAGCTGGAGGGTGCTGAACTGGGACTGTACGGGAAACGAGGGAGAACAAATTCAAGGTGCAGACTTCTGTGCATTTTCGTCATGGTAGTGTCTTCGGGGATAGGGAGGGAATCTTGTCAGTGGAATTCTTGAAGACAAGTGCCATAATTAATTCAGAGCGATATGTGAAGACATTAAAGACGTTAGAACAAAGAATTCAATTGGTTCAGCCAAAAACAAAGATGAATCAAGTCATCCTATCTGCAGTCCCAATTTAGCACCCACTGACTTCCATCTTTTTGGTCCCCTGAAATATGCCATTTTCCATGTGACAAGACAAAATTCGCGCGCGTGCGTGTGTGTGTGTGTGTGTGTGTGTGTGTGTGTGTGTGTGTGTGTGTGTGTGTGTGTGTGCGTGCGTGTGCGTGTGCGTGTGTGTGTGTGCATGTGTGTTTGAGAGAGAGAGAGAGAGAGAGAGATCTGACACTTCCGCCAAGAGTTTTACACAACCAGCACACATCACTGTAAGGTTTTGATGATGGTGTATAATATTCAGATACAATCTTCTTCTTTTGGACTTCGTCCATCATGTAACAGTGTTTACATATATGTTACACGATGGAAAAAGTCCATGAGAAGACTCTGTCTGAACAAGCACATGACATCTCATGTAAAGGTGAAGAAGACTTTTTGGAAAAATAACCTCAACTTTGTAAAGGATGCATCCATGTCATATGTAAATTTCATTAAAACTCTAACTACAAGTTACTGAGATAGGAGGCATTATTTTAGCACCATTCCTCACATGTCCAAATATAGTTACATGTAATATATATATATATAAAGGAACTGAATATATACCAATAAGTAAAACATAAAGACAACTTATCAGTCTATATACTATAATTAGCTATAGAAACTAAAATCCCATTTAGTTTGAAAAGTGTGCACTTGCCCAGCATGCATATGAAATGGGCTGTGACCTTTCATTTTTACCAAGGTGCATTCCATTCATATCAAAATTGCATAGCACTGGCATATCAGCTTTTCCACCAGCTTCTTATTTGATAACACTGGCAGTATCTCAAAACACAAAGCACCAATGGTAAGACTGGTAAATGATGAACTGGAAAGGATTTGGAACAAAGCAATTACGGGCTAATAAAAATACCATCCTAGGATTTGCCTATACAGACAAAACAAGACCACAGTAAACCTCAGTCAGAATAACTAGTCACAGCTAAGATTCAAACTGGACAACTCCTAAATAATACAAGTCTACACCAAGTCTACCACTACACCCATCTACTCAGACTTAAATTTTGAATGTTATTATTGCTAAAGTTGGAATCAGCACAGATATCCCCCAATACAATGGAATGGGGAATAGTTACGGCATTGTAAAACATGACTGACATCCTAGATAGCTGTAAGAAAAAATAATCTGCCCCAAAGTAAAGAAAGAAGGCCGTGTAACAGGAAATTTCAAGGCTGGTTTATACATTCAAGATTTAGATGTCAGTTATGTTACACACATTTCAAACAATCAACGCAACTCTATGTTTAAAAAAGCCTGATGCTCTGACACAAAACAAATCATACAATAACTTCTGCCAGAAGAATCTACGCATGTCTTGTTATCTGAAATACAGATATAAAATTCAGAGATGGTAAAAGACAGTTTTGAAATTATGCCAACAATGGGAAAGAAATACCTTAGGGAAAGCACACTTTGTTTCATAACTAACTCCAAGGCACAGTGGATTTAACTTCTGATAGCTAATAGGCACACAATCCCCTAGAATGTCCAACTAACCCAGACTCCAGAATAATAGACAGGCTTGCTGTAACAGAACAAAGAGAGAGGCACTGTGCATACCTCATGTTGAAATATCTGCTCTTGTGTCTGTTCTCTGTTTGTGATATACAAGGAATTATGGGCCATGAGCTGGAAGGAGATCTGAAGCAACCACTTCTCAGTGTCTTGTAACAACTGATGATATGCTGTGTACTCCTGTGAAGATTAAGGCAACATGTTTAAAGTATACAATTTCAGTAGAATATTTCTCATGATCTCAATTATTTTAATGTCAATCCAGACCAACCACACTGTTTACTACATCATCATCATTATCAACAACAACAACAACAACAACAACAACAACAACAACAACAACAACAATAATAATAATAAATGTTGTTATTGTTACTACTACTACTACTACTACTAATACTGTTGACAGAAGTTCCATACAAACCTTCAACTCAAGTTCTAGATTTTCTCTTCGTGAAACACTGCCACTGGCAAGCTGATCCCACCTTGTCTGAAGTCTATGAACTTCCTCCAGTACTGAAGGTCTACCAGCCCAAACTGATAACTCACTGGCTTCTGAGAGCAAGTGATCCAGATCCACCCGTTTGTTTGTCACTTCTTCTTGGATATGCTAAGAGATACAACATCAGTATATAAAATACAGTATCTGGAAGTGAGGTAAAGAGGAAGCACGCCTTCTCACTTCTTTTTCAGTCTACGTAAAAGCCTGCTACATCCTTCATCCTCAAAATAACCACACCAAGTTGAAAGATTTTAATTAGACTGAAAGCACGTACATACCAACTCAATTCCTTTCTCTCGCACTATTAAACATAACATAACATAACATAACACAAAACAATGTAACAAATAACATAACATAATATGACATAACTCAGTACTCAAATATTCAAGAACTAAGAATGACTGTGCTTCTACTGAAGCATGATACACTGAAAACTGCCTGTAACAGAACCGCAAGGTAGGTACCAGAATCTGTTCCCAGTGTTATACTTTGCCACAATTTTTTTGTCTCTTTCTCCTTTTTCAATCACTTTTAGTTTTGTGTTGAAATCAAGCAGTACCCTTTTCTTTGCAGACCATGACTACAACTAAATGAAAGAGTAAACATCTTTGAATATGTTACCATGTATATGACATGGTTATCTTTTTCTACTGGGAAAACACCTTTTGGCAGCAGAAGGTGGGGTCAGGAAGGATCTTTGTGTTTGTAACTTGAGACCCAAACATCCAGCTTCAAGATGTTGATAACCTTGGCACAATAAGACAAAACAGCTGAGAAAAACACATATAGGATGTCTGCAGGAGAACACTGAAATATGTGACACATCAACAATGAGTGGTATAGAAGTCACATCTTCATATGTGACCCAAAGGCAAAGTGTTATGATACAATCCTATCTGCCATGTCTGCTGTGTTGTAGATTAATATAATGATCTTCAATTTAGGTCTTTACTGAAATATTACATAATTTTTTTCAACAATAACTTCCTTTTCAACTTAGTAATACTGCTATAGTGTCATGGAGTTCAGGATGAGAGCTACTTAATGACCAACACATTACTGGTTACATTAAATTTAAACTAGTCTTTAAAAAAGCAGGCACACTACTTATGTTAAAAAAAAAACACACACACACATTTACATGTCCAACTCAAGTCTGGGGGAAAAAAAAACAGGAGCATTCCAAGACAGTGGAAGTGTATTCTGTCATCTTATGTACAAGAGACTTCTCTATTCCCACATTTGACTTGGTGAATAAGTACATATATTCTGAAATAAATCATATGGTCATAATGGCAGTACAACCTCTGAAGAGCACAAATTCAGGACAATGGAATATGTACCTTTCAAATATACCATCATTTTCCATCCTAATAAATCTACTTGAAAGGTACTATTACCTTATATCTTTCTATAAGTGTCTTCATTTCTCCAAGCTCTGCCTTACTGTCTGGAGTCTCTCTAATAGTCTCTTCCATTTCTGAAATCCAGTTTTCAAACCTGGATTTTGAATCACTGTAATCCTCCCACCTGCTCACTGCAGCCTAGAATTAAAACACCACACACAATCAGCGGACCCTGAGTAGTCTTTAATAACGTTATACAAGTATTTCTCATTCGGTGTGCCAAGTGTTCAGGATTTTATATTATAAGTCATTTTGGGTAAAAACTGCTACATCAACATACGCTGGATTATCAACCATAACATAGTTATGAGCATTTTAATGTACGTACATTACTCTAAAAACTTTACAAAGAATGATTCATTTGTAATTGAGGCTCATTAACTGAAAAATGTTTTACCTTCAACTGGGCCATGACTGAATTGAGGTCAATATTCAACTGCTCCCAACTGTTCCGCAGATATGCCATATCTTCACGCAATGCTTCCTGTTGAGCTGCTGGAGTTGTGTTAATGGCCTTAGTGAAGACATCCTGCATTACCGACATGAGATGCTGACCTTCTGTCATGCGTGTAGATACCAGCTGAAAGGAACAGGACATTGCATTCATCACAGTCATTTTGTTAAATGTACCTCACTATAAATTTCCCACAACTTAAACTATGATAAAAATAATTATATTAAAAAATTACTAACTCAAAACATACCATGAAATAGAACAAGTACTATTACGCCTTCCTCTCTGTCATACAGCAGAATATTGTGACATTAAAATGGGCCTGTCCCTTATAAAAAACTTACATGCAGCAAATATTTTTTTTTATTTACAAACTCTATAAAATCTGGCATAACACCACAAGACAAGAGTGTTTTAAATGCAACAGGCAACAGGTGGACACAAACACTACAATTCTGAACAGATACAGAATACACAGCTTTCTAATGCTCATATGCTATCATAAACTTCAACTTCCCTTATCTAGCAACAAGAAAGCAAGTTCTGATCGTCAACAACAGCAGCAGCACCAGCAACAGGGGACAAGCCACTGGTCTGTCCTTCTTTTCCTTGGTCAACCTTCATTTCTTCTTCCAGTAAGAGTACATGTACACAGTAGCTTGAAAATGTGTGTATCACTTACTCTTAGTAATTGTTGTGTTCACTTATGTCTACAATCCACAATACTTTCATCTAAGTTGTATGTATTTAGTTCTTCTCATTTCTTCACATGTCTTATGGCCATATAATGTACACTCTGCAACTGGCCTCAAAAAAGTTTTATCTCAGTGCTTCTTTCATGACATTTCAGTAAAGTCAAACTGTCACACCCATACAGCAGCACTGTTACCACCATTATCTTACATAATTTCAACCCTCTTTCCTTATTACTTGTTTTTAAATATACAATAAACTATTCCACACACACACACATACATGGAAACCACTGTAGCTTATTACATATATTATTATTGTCTACACATGATACCTTACATCCAAAGTACTTAGTTTCCTATTTGTTCACTAACTTTGCTGTCAGTAACTGTTTTTAGCACATCATGCTCCCTTCCTTTCTTGCCATGACTTTGGTTATTACAACAGATATTTTGAAATTTCCTTCCTTACAAATTATACCTAATATATGCAATGCCAGCTGGAGTCATCTTCTGTTGTGTCAAGTAGTGCCAATTATCAGCAAAGAAAACCGTAAGGAGGACATTTCAATTTATTTAGAAGACACTCCTTAATTTACTTTATCACTGCCTCACAATATTACCCATATACGCACACTAAAAACTGTAGGTGATAATGGAAACCCTTGCTTCACTTCTTGATATATTTCTACCATTCTCTCTATTTCAAACTGCTCCCTGTCAATAGTAACTGTCATACCCATATACAAGACTTGTACCACTCATGGTAATTGTTGTGGGAAAATCCTCCTCAAATAACAGGTTTGGTTATTGCAAGAAACTATAATTACACTGGACTGTACAGTACATACATACCTACTGCATAACATGTAAGGGCATGCACACACATTCAATTGATCCATCAGTTTGTTTTACAAAATATGGACATGAAACACATAACAGTGCAATAAAATATAAAGTTTAAGGCAGACAGCATAAGAAATCATTGTGCATTAAAAAACAATTACTGTGAGACCAAATTATAAGTATACAAGTAAAACACTGTATTTCTTATAACAGTAATCATCAATATTATTCTTTTAATCTAAAAATTAATTAAATGAACAAAGGTCAAAAAATTAAAACCCTTTTTATTGCCAACAGAGTGTTTTTATCCTTTATTATATCTGTAATGCATTCTGGTAATTTAGTAAAAATGTTTATGCTTGCCTAATACACCAGTATTCAAAATCAATATTGTCTGCAGATACATTGGAGATATGTTAACTATATCATGATGAAATTGTGTGACATGTTTTTTTTTTAACTGTTCTTAAGTATTTTATCCAAAAGATCTCATTTCCTCTCAATGCTAAAATGTACACCTAATTCTGTAACTGTCCTCTTTTTATCAGTTCTTTTTGCACTGTAATACTGTAAACAATATCATCCATTAACGTGTAGAGAAGAGATTGTGAATCAAACACTTTTAATTAGCAATAACACAACAGAAGGGGCGAAACAGAACAAGTTTCCCATACTGACCCGAACTGTTTCCAATTTATCTCTTGTGGAATCTTCATCTCCAACCCCAATGCAGTCTTGCACAGTGCCATGGGCTCGCTGTAACCAGGTATCAAACTCCTCCTTTGCCTTTACAAACTCAGTGTGATCTGACAAATTTTTCTCCACTCGAGAAACAAGACCCTATACATACAAAACATAGTTAATAGTGCTTAAAATGTTGTGACTTCTACACCCTAGCTTGTGCAAATGATCAGCTGTAGTACATAAAATCTTTGGTAACAAAATATAAAATAGACAGAGGGACATAAAACTGACAACTTACATTTACTGTGTACAGACAAAAGCTGTAGAGGAAATCAAAACAAACATTTTGTGTTCAGTAACCTTTTTTTTCAAATATCATGAAATTTTTTAGATAATGTGATAAAATGCAGCAGAGCAGGGCAGGCCACAAATGACAATATGGTGCATGCGCATTGCATGACAGATAACTAAGGCTACACGCACACTCCCAACAGGTAATACTTATTGCTTTTCCACTGCAAAAATGGTTCCAATACTCCGCCTCAATGTTACATTTATACATATATTGCCTGTCTTGTTAATTTTTAAATAGCCACTTTTCCAGTTATTACCCTTGGACTAGATACATTCTCAGGTGCATATCTTAACCAGTTATTGTTTCTATGGTGCCCAGTAATTAATAATACCTCAATCTAAGGGGTCCATTAGGTTAAGTACTTCTTTGCCTAAAAACAGAAACAAGCAGTTTCTGAAATGTCATGCTTCTTTAACAAATTAGATGATAGACAATTCCATTGCTTCAATTAATTTCAACTGTGCTGTGTTCTCTCTTTTGGATTTCTTGACCCTTAAACATGGGACCAATAGGTTGTCCCAAAATGTTGGTAAGGAATTACCACTCAGCGCTGTGTAATATCTCAGAAAAGTGGAGATTTCGCATGATGATTTGGTGATGTAGGCCTTGGTTTGGCTCAGCCTGGTCTGGCTTGGCACTTCATATGTGAATTTAAGATGACCTCACACATTTAAGCATCAAATTCAAGGGAAAAACCTAGTCTTGCATTCGAGTAAATACAGCAAGCACACACCCTTAACACAACTTTATTGTAGTAAGTGCAGTAATTTTACAGCAACAGCTGTGATCAGCCTGAGTTAAGATTATAAATCATCTCACTAGAAATTGTAAGAATTATGGTGAGAGGAGCAACAAGTTATCGTTCCATTCAAAAAATTTTAATCATAATATACCATAACAGGAACGACCTTACAGACAACTGTATATTGATATGTATAAATAACGGAATACCCCATCTTGCTCCACCTATCCATGTCAAGACACCACCTATCCATTAAATTAACTATTATTTAACCAAAAATTTTAATTTATCACAGAAGCAACATGTATAAAATTGAAACAAACATAATTGCAAAATCTATATATCAGTTTAGCATAGCAACTGTATAACTGTTTAAGAGTTTTACCGAAGTATTTAGCCTGATGATGACACATCAGGTTCGAAACATGTCACGTTAAAATTACTACTAAAAAGATGTGTTAAAGATTTATACTTATTCATGAACTATACAAAAACATTCAGGGAGTCTAAGCTTAAAAAAAAAATGAGAAGTGCATAACAATGTTGACAAATGGGGGCTCAGTCTCCCAACAACAGATGTTCTAGTGTTACTTTGTAGTTGTGTGAACATAATCTCCTGACTTGCATATAGGGGCAGTGAAAACGGCCCACTCAACCTTCATGTTCAAGGTCCTCATACGGACACACAAGTTGCAGACAGCATCAAAAGTGTGGGACATCACCACCGAGACGGAAAATATCCATGCTGGTATGACAGCAGTTGAACACAACTAGGGGAGTTTAAGAATAAATAAATAAATAAATAACTCCAGACCAAGAAGAATAGGATGACATTTGTGGTAAACTCAAAATACATGGCCCAACCACAATCAATAATGTAAGGTGCTTGTGGAGATTAAGTGGTAGGCATTCCACACGTAAAAAGGGCCACCAGAGTAGATAGTAGAATGGTGAAGATGACTCATGAAAATGTTTCAAGATCATATACCAGAGAGGAAAACTTGACAGTCTCCTCTGCACTGTGCAATCAGTACAAGGATTGAACTACCATGACAGGTTTTTGAACATCTTTATCAACGGAAAGTCAGATTAAGAAACGTGCGTAAGACAGCACTCGTTAGTTTCCTAGTCTGCATAAATAATTCCATCCAATTTTCTTTCTCATCATTCATACTGTTGGGATTGACAAGTTTGGCCATAAAGCAGCAACAAAACAGTGTGACAGTCACAACTCAGTAACCTTGTAAACAGTCCAATAATTTACGCCTATCCAAGTGTAACTGCTCCAATGAAGAGCAAGAACTGTCTGCAGGTAAATTCCATATTATCATATTACTATTATCCAACATGTACATTGTTAAATCTTCAGATGTTCACAAACATCATTACCCACATCACACACACAACTGTTTCATAAGGCAATAAAAGTAAACAAAATCTGTCACAGAAATCTACAACAATAACAAATGGTAGATATTTTCAAACACAAACCTGCACTGTGGTGAGCAAGTTGGTATATGTTGCTTGGAGCTGTACTGTACTGTCTCTGACCCAACTGCAGGCACTCAGCTCCATTAAGACTTCACAACGATCATTCAGCTCTTCCATAACAACCTTCTGATGTACAGCTTCTTCAAGAAGTGTCTGTAACCAGGTGAAAAATATTTCAATCAAGACTCAAGATGTTCAAAACAGAAATGTGATATACACAGTGCAACAGAAAGTCATTTTCCAACGGGCACACCATAACCAAAGATCACCATTACAAAACAAACTCAAGAGTTCTTTACTGTGATTCTTGTCATGTCAAAAACAATCTGTACTTCCAAGTTATTTCTGACTCATGGTCTCTTCAATCTCAGTAATGGATTCCTCCACCTTACTGACCAAGCAAGAACTAAATACACCAGAATCCTAAATAACAAACATAAAAGAACATGTGCAAAAGGTTTGCACATGACACACAATACTGGTTTCTCCTCTTAACATCAGTAATGTTTATCTAAAATCTTCCAGGTTTATGGTATACCTGACACAAACACGAAAATTTATTCTCATATTTTCACTTCAAAGAATGCAATGGTCCTAATTCTTCTTAACCTGTTCATCACAAAATTCTCATTTCCAATTCCAAAAGACTTAACAACAGTTTGGGGATTTAATGCACACAATAGAAACATGTACTAATCATACCATTTACTTTACTTTTTGTTTCTTTTTGGTTCAGATAAACAATGCTTAACAGAAATATAATAAATAAATTGAAGGTGAGCCCACAAATCAAAGGGTCCCCAGCCAGTCACAATTTCTGTGCTAGTACCAATAAGTACAGATGACTAATCAAGATACTTAGACACCAGACAATAAATTTTACAGCAATTTGCAATTTATCACACTTCTGTCTTTAAATACTCATACAGAACACATTAAACACACATGCCAAAACCATAATCAATGTATACTATAACACTGTATTTCATTCATGGAATACAGACAAAGTAAACACATTGTTTCTACTTTATATCAGGTTTATGTATTATATAAATGAGAATAACTGTCTGGAAGATTATAACATATTTTAGAGAATATACATCAACATTTTACTGTCCAGTGTTCATACCACAACAGAGTACACTGCACCACAGCGACGGGAGCATACAAGCTATACTATCTCACTATCCGTTCCTTACAGTTAACTTACCCTACATCTCTGCAGTTGTTCAGGGGTACTGTTGTCTCCTTCAACTTCAGCATCTAGTTTCTTCTGAAAAACATCAATCCAGTTCTTCATCCTGTTGAAAGTGTCTGCAAAATCATTCCAAGATGCTATACACTTAGACAGAACTTTCTGTGAGTCACTGCAGATAATTCTTAGACCTTCCCAATCAGCCTTAAGTTGCTGGATCTCCTGCTTCAGTATGTCTTGGCCTTCAGTTCCAGTTGTCCTCATGACAGTGTCACTCAAAGCAACTGCTTCTTCTACCAACTTCTCACCTGTTAAATACAGATCATACAAGATATCATTTAATTTTTACTGCTTATGGAACCTGACTTAATGAAAATCCTTCACATCATACACTACTACAAAGAACAGGACTAACAATGCACCTGGTACACAGTTTTATTCTGTGTTCACTGTGCAAATTTCCACTATGCATTATCATTATCTCTGTGGTAGTCGTCATCATTGTTGTTGTCTTCATCGTCATCATTGTCATCATCATCATCATCATCTACTACTACTACTACTACTTGTTATACAATGGTTATACACCCCCTGGAGTTGTATCTTACTGACTGTTCAGAAATGATGTGCAACAGCTTGGATCACATGTAACAGTGGACAAATATACTAGGTCTTGCCATAAGTTGTGTTACAAGTACAATGTGACCTAGAAGGAAAATTAAACAAAACATCCATTTTTCAAGCCAAATAATGTATTTGCAATAGTTTTAGGTTTTCATTTATAATAATGCCACTCAAAATGGCTGTCCTATGCCTCGACGCAAGCCTTGAGATGGTCCAGTCACTCTGCTGTCGCCGCACGCTCGGTCTCCAGGGGGATCTCTGCTGCTGCCTTCTCAAGGGATCTCCTCAGGCTCTCCAGGCTGTTGTGACGCTTTTGGCATGCCATGTCCTCCAAAACAGCCCACAGCTTATTGTCCAGGGTTTTGAGGTCTGCAGTCCCCAAAAGCCAATTCTTGGCGCTCATGAAGACCAGATGGGTCCTCAGCAGCCACTCCTGAGTTGTCTTCGCCTTTTGGGCAGGAACTGAGTCCTGCTGGAAGAGCCATTCCTGACCACTGAAGAAGGTCATGTTAAGACGTTTCACAACTCCTTGTAGCGTATCCTCTTGATACACTTGGACACCAGTTTCACCTTTTTCTTGCAAAAATGAATATGTAACAGAACTCACAGCAAGACCTAATAGTATATGCACCTAAGATTAAACCATTTTCTGTTGGAAAAATCGTGCTCCATGGATGTGATCCAGTGCAGGACATTTTTGCATACAGCTGCTCAATAATCTCACCCCACATACACAGAGAAAGGACCAAAACCATGCATGATTTCAGGCTTCCACAGTGGAGTAACTGAGATCTTTGATCTTCTGGGATGTTACCCAGTGCAGATTCACAGTTACTGGCATTTGACGACAACCTACTGGTCCTAACTGTAAGGGTTAAGCAGTCCAAGAAGAATGCTTGGAACACTTGGGTATGCAGTTATGTAGGGAATGGTGTGGGTAGAGAGTGGTTCTCAGAGAATATAATGCTAGTCAATAATGTCAGTGGAGCATGAAGAAGGGGGAAGGAGAGAAAGGGAGTTGAGTTTCTCTGAGGTAACAAGGCCCTGGCACATGAAGCTACTGCCAGGTGCAGGCAGGGGACAGAAAGGACAAAGATGAAAGAGGAAAAGAAAAAGTACAACAGAAAGAAAAGGAAAATAGTGAAAACAGATGGATGAGGAACATTTAAGGCAGGTGAGCCCTATGAGGCTAGGTGAACAAGTGCCAAGAAAAAGAGGGCTGTTTTTAACAAAGGCAGAATAGTTGCTACAGGATGAAGAGCCACAGAAATGAAAAAGTACAAAACAGACTCAGAATGGGGGGGGGGGGAATCACTCTGAGGAAAAACAGCCCTGGAGTATAAAGTAACCGCCACGACATGGGGCTGAGAAGAGATGCAGGAATGGAAGGCTTGAGAAAAAGGAAAAGGCCAAAAGAACAAGGAGAAAGAGGAAATTGAGGGATAAGTATGTACAGGGCAGGCAAACCATATGAGGATGAGGAAGGAGATGAGTGCATAAAGGAAAGAGAGCCACTTTGCCCATGGGAAGAGTAGGTGCTAAACGATTTGTTGTCAAAGAATGCAAATAGAATCAGCAAGGGGGAAGAGAAAGGTGGAAGAAGAGCTACCCAGGAGGCCTTTGGAGAGGAGTGAGGAGAATTGTAACCACTTTCTGCTACAGAACTTACAATCCACAGATATGATCCCTGGAGGTAAGTGGAATTTTTAAGCATAAATTTCACAAAAATTTGACTCTGTATATCACAGGAATTAACAACGAACCCTAAGATAACTTAGACCACCTGTGTTTCTACAAACAAAAGTGGTGTAGCAAAAAGCCAAGACATACCAAAAAATGTAATTAAATTTAATGTAAGCCACCTCATCTGACTGCAGCTGTAGAAGTTACAGTCTGTACTGTCAGAGAATGGAATTTCAGTATTTAACCCTTTAAACGCCGAGTTAAATCCCATCTGTAAGTCCCAGCTCGCCGAATTATTCTGCGGAGTATTTAAATTTTGCGCATGATATTTGAAAACCCTGAATATTTCGAGAACTAAGCGGGATAAAATCGTGAAACAAAAAGCATTTTGTGGGGAAGGAAACAGATATTGCTCAGTGTGCCTTCAAATGCTGTAATATCCTTATAGGCGTAATGGAGAAGAATTGATTCTAAAAAAAACTTGTAAATACTCATGTTCTTTTACTTACATTGTGGTCGAGGCTTCAGTTGTTTGTATGGAGGACGGATGAATAGATGTCTTATAAGTTGGGCTTTGTGTTATAATTCTGGAAACACTCTCGGTCAACACAAAGCCCCACGTCACGCTTCACACATTTGTATATGACACTTCGCTTCACGCCCCCTACTGAACACACGCGGCATCGACATTTCATCTGACTGCGGCCAGGCCAGTGCTTATTATGACTTGTATCAAGTCTTCCAATGTTGGTAGAAGATTGGGCTGGTCTCCCTACAGGCATGGATGGTCGTGGCTCATGCACAGCCCGTGCCAGCATCCCTCTGATAAGGGTGAGTCGAAAATCTCTGTGTGAGATTTTCTTCCCACCACATGAAGATAAAAGGATGTAACTGTTGACAATGGCCAGGTCCAGCAGGTGGAAAAAGAGCTTTTTTGTCCACTTCCATGTTCAACGTGTAGCTATTGGCCATCCTATCTGCATTGTCAACATGCCCTATGTGACGGTTATAATCTGCCACAATCGCCAGCTTTATCGCGTTCCTGTGTTCTTGCGATAATTGCCTTCTGTGGGTGGATCGTGAATGTTTGTCAGCAGGCATACGTCTCTCTTGTCCCTCCACACCACAGCCGTCAAGTCACCTCTGGTCCTCGCTCGAATGTCACCAC
>Ga0268261_10000659_pt1 | contig 22192 bp, 31 predicted proteins | sample TergutNc150P1_FD_190353 | JGI IMG/M metagenome (GOLD analysis project Ga0268261, IMG submission 190353) | Nasutitermes corniger P1 segment gut microbial community from laboratory colony in Florida, USA - Nc150 P1 (SPAdes) (version 2) | ecosystem: Host-associated > Arthropoda: Insects >...
GGGGGGGGGGGGGGGGCTTGCATGTTCTGTGAAACCAGGTGTGAAAGAAACAGGCTACATTTATATTAAGATACCAAACTTGGAACAACAGGCTATCTAGAAGACAAAGCAATATCAACACAAGCATGCTTTCCACTGCTGCCATCATCTGTTCTGATATGTGACTACTTGCAAGTCTTAACCTTCTATACAAGCATACGTACACTTTTAAATATTTACTGCACAGTAACTAGCACATTCACCTCATCTATATTGCACAATAAACAAATATAAAATAACACTACAACCTCTTCTCCAATGGGTGCCAAGATAAAGTAACTACAATGTCAAGCTGACTATTCACTTTAATCTTGTGCAAAGGTTAATAATACATGGAGCTTTACCTCCACTCTTCCACACCTTCAAGGCGTGGTTCTTTAGCAGTGGCAACTTGCTAATTGAGGAAATGGAAGGATGAAGGGGAAGTACTGACCTGAAAAAAGAGACATCCAGCTGGTTTTGATTCTGGACTGAGCAATACCATGCCACTTCTTAAACCAGGGACTGCCTGGTTCAACCCTAGGGAAGCACTCTGACTGGCCCGCACTACCCGACATGGAGCCTTATTGCGATGTACTGACTGTACAGTCACAGGTAGAAACTGCCCATCATTTAACGGACCTACACAGATCAACAAAAGGAAAGGTGTAGCTTAACAGTATGCATAGTTTCGACTTTCATGGTTTAATCACGTCATACACTGAGACTGTTCTCATGTCTGATGTGCAGTAATAAGCTATCTTCAGGGTTGTAGCAGCTTTATTATGACACAGCTAAACCCTGAAAGATGAAGATGCACAACAGACACAGACTACTAAAACATAAGGACAAGAATGTGAACAGAATGCATTACGAGTACTACAATTTTATGTATAGTAGAACTCCACATATTTGGATTAATTGGGATGGTGAGCCATCCGGATATGCAGATAATCCAGATAATTGGATTTTTCTTTGAAAATAGGCTACACTGGCAGTTTGAAATTCGGCCGTTACTATTTACAGTATGTAACTGCGTCTAAACCTTCAAATCATGCCTGATTCGAAGTTCTGGAAGTCATAACACTGTATTTGACTTGATCCAATAACTGGTAACTTCTAGGCAAGTTAGTTTTGTAGAATTCTTGACAAATTTACCGGAAGGGCCAAGCCGGTAGAGGTAAATGGCAATCCTAATAACCAGAATAAGGAAAAGTGGAGTCCTACTGTATATACATACAACACAAATTTAACCTCTTATCACTTATGCCAACTAATCACCAAGGGCAGATCTTCACCCCACATTATACAGATTAGGTTAAAAGAAGTAGGCAATATATTCATTTTGCAAAAATTAACTATTGCTGTATTTCCATTTCCTGGCATTGGAAATACTGCACTTTCTTTCTCTCTTAAAGAACTGCAATATAATGTCTTTACAATTATAAACCCACTGCAAAATGTTTTCATGTCAGAGCACAAATCAATGTTATGTTCAAAACCCAAAATAAACATAACAACATCAAACATGTACATAAAGGAATACCCAGAAGCTCACATACATTACATGATAAGTGTAAATAGGTTCAAACAGTGTCACCACCCACAATGGGAGCATTAAATGTCAACTAACAGTCTGCCTCTCTTCTGGTACGTAACGCCAAAGAACACATGGATGCACAAAGTACTATAGAGAAATCTTGTTTTAATGAACACCAGAATGACAAAATTTTGGCAGAACAATATTGCTTTCTGGGCCTCACCAACTTATTGACTCACTCACTTACTGCATGAAGCAGAGTCCTTCTTGAGAAGCTAGCCAGTTCTCAGCTAGTCAAGAAATTCCCTGCATTTTATGGAACCCGAAGGTTCATTACCGCATTCACAAGTGCCCACCACCTGTCCCTATCCTGAGCCAGCTCGATCCAGTCCATACCCCCCCCCCATCCCACTTCCTGAAGATCCCTCTTAATATTATCCTCCCATCTGTGCCTGGGACTCCCCAGTGGTCTCTTTCCCTCAGGTTTCCCCACCAAAATGCTGTACATAACTCTCCCCTCCCCCACACATGCTACATGCCCCACCCATCTCATTCTTCTTGATTTTATCACCTGAAAAATATTGGGTGAGGAGTACAGACCATTAAGTTCCTCATTATGTAGTTTTCTCCACTCTCCTGTTACCTCATCCCTCTTAGGCCCAAATATTCTCCTCAACACCCTATTCTCAAACACCCACAGCCTATGTTCCTCCCTCAATATCAGTGACCAAGTTTCACAACCATATAAAACAGCTGGCAAAATTAGTTCTGTATATCTCAATCTTTAAATTTTTGGATAGCAAACTGGAAGACAAAAGATTCTGCACTGAATGATAGCAACCATTCCCTGACTTCAATCTGCTCTTAATTTCTTCCTGAATAGAATTTTGATACGGTAAGTTTGTTCCCAAATATTTGAACTCTTCCACCCTTCCAAAGGAACTATTATCAGTTTTCATATTGTGACTCTGTCCTGCATTCTGATCTCGAAACATGACCATGTACTTAGTTTTATCCACATTTACTTCTAATCCAATCTTCTTACTAGCCACTATCAAAGCTTCTGCGTTTTCCTTTACAGTATGTACGCCTCCTCCCAATATATTAACATCATCAACATAAACCAGAAGGTAATGTGTACCATTTAATTTCAAGCCATCCTGGTTTACCTGAACCCTCCTAATGGCATACTCTAAAGCAAAGTTGAAAAGCAATGGTGACAGAGCATCTCCTTGTTTCAAACCATTCCTAATAGGAAACATGTCGGACAAATTCTTGCCTACCTGGACTCTGCTATATGTTTCAGCCAGACACATTTTCATTAGCCTTACCAGTTTCATGGGGATACCAAACTAATGAGAATATTATATAAGACCTCCCTCCTAACTGAATCATAAGCTTTCTTGAAGTCTATAAAGAGCTGAAGCACTGCTTCACTGTATTCCCATTTTTTCTCAAGTATTTGACAAATGCAGAATATATGATCAGTAGTTGACCTGCTGTGTCGAAATCCACATTCGATGATCCCCAATAATTTCCTCTGCATATGGAGTTAATCTTGAGAGCAGGATGTTGGATAAAATTGTGTACGCAGTTGGCAACAGTTATATGCTCCTATAATTACTATAATCTGTTTTATCACCATTCTTATAGATAGGTACTGTGATCGACTCCTTCCACTCCTCAGGCAATTCCTCCTTATTACAAATAGAAATAATAAGTTTATGAATCTCACAGTGAATTGTTCTACCCCCTGCCTTAATTAATTTGCCGGTATGTGACCAATACCTGGTGATTTGTGACTTTTTAGCCTTTCAATAGCCAACTCAACCTCAGAGGCACTTGGCTCAGGCACTAGTGGTTCTGCTGTGTGTATTTCTGTATGCCTAACATCACTAACCCCATGTAATTCTATATCTGGGAGAAAGAGTTTCTCTGCCTAACCAAAATACTGTGGGAGTCTGCAACCAAATCACCTTTGTCATCCTTCACTATATTAGTTCTAGGCTGGTAACCCTTTTTAAAGCCATTGATGCCCCTATACAAGCCCCTAATATATTTGATCTTACTGTTAGTTTCAAGTTCCTCAATTTTAGCTTTCAGATATGCCTTCTTTTTGTTCCCGAAATGTCTGCTAGCATCACGTCTTACAATGTTCAGATTATCTACAGTGCTTTGGCTTGGGTCTTGTATCCACTGCATTTTAGCCTGCTTCCTTTGATCTAAAAAACCTAAACATTCTTCATCAAACCATGGTTTATGCTGCTTCAATTCTTGCAGACCTAGACTCTCTTTGGCTTTAATGTTCTCCTAAGCCCTATTTATGTCCTCGTCATCACTTAAGTTCCCCAAAGCTGCAAACCTGTTTGTAATCTCAATCTGATACTGTTTCCTAACCTCCAGCTCATTTAGCTTCCTCAGATTAAATCTTTCCCCATCAAACCCCTGTGCTGCTTGTTTACTTACTGCCAATCTTTCCCTAACTTTTGTAACCACCAGACAGTGATCAGTATCACAATCAGCTCCCCTGAAACTTCGTACATCTAGTACGCTCGAATGTCATATGCGATCAGTCTGGTTGTCAGTCTTCCCATCAGGAGAGGTCCAGGTGTACTTATAAATGTTTTGGTGTGGGAACATTGTGCTCTTATCAACTATATTTTTTGATGTGGCAAATTTTACTATTCTAACACCATTATCATTACTATCCTAATGTAGACTCTCATTACCAATTGTCGGTTTGAGAATATTCTCTTTCCCCACTTTTGTATTAAAATCTCCTAATAGAATTTTCATATGGTACTTAGGAAAATGATCAAACACCTTCTCTAATTCCTTGTAAAAACTGTCTTTTGAATCATCACTTTTCTCCTCACTTGGTGCATGCACATTTAGAACAATGATATTACACCAGCAACCTCTCAGAATTATATATGACACCCTATCACTAACAACTGTACTCTCTTAACTGCTGATACTATTCTGTGGTGTACAAAGAATCTTGTTCCCAATTGATGATTCTCATTTCCTTTTCCATAGAAAAAATAATAATCCCCTGCTCTTACTGTGCCTTCGCTGTCCCACCTAACCTCCTGCACACCCACTAAATCTAATTTATATCTAGCCAATTCCCTGGCTGCTGTAAATGAACCTGACCTATACAGGCTCCTAACATTCCAAGCACCAAATCTCATGTCCCTCTTTCATTGCTTAGGTCGTACCAAACTATCAGTCCAGGTCCGAGGCTTTGCCTGTGAATATTTCGTAACAAAATACAATTTAACAGGGAGGAGCTGTTAACGCCTTGCCCAACCCCCAAGCTGTAGGACCATCCTATGTCGGCTGTCCGCGACTGCTTGTTCAATATATTTGCAGCTACACTCCATATTGGGGCCATTCCTCCATCCGCAACCTGAGGACGCGCCATGCCATGGTGACAGCGACCCACTTATCACATGGACTATGTGTGTGTGTGTGTGTGTGTGTATACACACACACACACACACACACACACACACACACACACACACACACATATATTTCAATTTAACAGATACCACTGGTGCAAAAACATTAGTTTAATGCAATAAGAATCCATCCCACTAAGAAAAAATATACTAAATTTAAAGAAATATGTGAAAACAATACTGCCGAATAAAGACACATTACAAAACCTACCACTTCATGTGTGAGACAAAAGACATGGTAAGGAGGAGATACAAAGGATCATGTTAACTATGGAGAACTCTGAAAATGCACACAATAGACATGGGCATGGTGTTTTGTGGGAGAAAGCTCATGAATAAAACATGGAAATGAAAATCCATCCCTCATCTGAACCACAACTCAAGAGTTGCAAGCAAGCCATGCATTCCACACTGCTGCCATTGAACAGCATCATGTTGAGATATATTTATGGATGGAAGCAACAGGTACCTCTGTAACTTTGGTATCTGTCTACCAAAGTTCGATGTTGCATCCACGAAAAACAAAACCTTCACAGTCATTGCTGTGAAATCATATCTGACAAAACATAATTACAGAACATTTTGTTTCTGTAAGGAATTACCTATAACAAGATCAGCTCCCTCTGTAATCACACCCTTCACGAGCAAGCCTCCAACAACTGTACCCACTTCCGGTACCCGGAAGGTCTCATCTATTTGAAATTCACATAATTCCTGCAAATAAGACATGAAGTAGACTTGAGGTTATCAATCAAGGAATCAAAGAATCAAGAATGCTACCTTATGGAATGAGATTCCATTGCTCACAGTAACCACATATGAAATCTCAGACAAACAGTCAAATTTCAGGACACCAGATTGTGCAATAAACAGACTCGTGTCAGATAATACTACCAACAAGCACTTCATACCAATACATCAATTACCTATTTAAATACTCTCATAAACACTTCCAAACAATGAGTTCAATTATGTTTTAATGTCTTTTAAGATTGTGTGTACATTCTATGTACAAGCATTCCAGCTCAGCCCTTTCAAACTTTAAATTCATAAATAGCACACAAGAGTTCAATACATACCTGACACAAACATTGTATCTCCACCATATATACCAAATGGTTAATGGTGTTCAGGGAAATAATTAATGCCTGTTCTGCAAATCATATGGACACATGAATACACTACGTGGTTAAAATCCAGTGTTTCTTCAACGTTAAAGCAGGTGGTACTCAAAATAATTGTTTAGGTTTTTTAAGTGTCATTTAAACAGTGTTGTCAGCTAATGCAATTATATGTCAGCAGTAAGTGTACGAATTGATACGAACATTGGTAAATGATCCTGACATGAGAAACCAAGTGCCAAGTTGTTCACCATCAATCCCACATTTAATTTCCTCAGAGCAAACCCAGGCCTTAGTGGTGACAGGCCAGTGACTAACCACCTTAGCCATGGTACAGCCTGTGACGAAATTTCAAGGAAGCTATGGAGAGGTACAGAATAGAGCAGAATCACCCTGTTATTCATACACACTTACAAAAAGTTCTATAAGCTCAAAAAAAAAAAAAAACACTTGCATGTGATGCAGTACTGCAATGGAATACATGTGCTGAATGTTACACGTTTTGACACCAACAACATTGTGTTCAAAATGCTACCAACAATCAATATACCATTACTCCCCAGTTAAATTCTAGCCATAAACTCTGTGTATTATCATTTCACTGTTCACTGACAATAATTGCATTACCACCTCACCCTCCCCCTTCTCCATCAAGATTAAATCCAGTTGATAACATTGTAACATCAGGAAATTTAAAATACTGTACTCCTGACAATAAGGTTAATAAAAGCAATCACACAACTCTAATAAGTCAGACTCACTAAACTGCTGTATCTTGTCAACTCATTTTTCATTGGCTCGGTGGATGCCCCAGTTAAAGTCTGGCAACAACATGGTATAAACAAAATATGTACACTAAATCCAGCAGCAAACATATCTACATAACCCTTGTTACAATCAGCAGTTTGATCAGATACAATGATGCAATGTGACAGACAATGTTTGAGCATGTACTTTGGTACAGCCATTCTTAAAGAGACAAAGTGATATACAGAGTTTATAGGAATATGCTGTAGTGATTACAGAAGTATTATGAAACACTGAATGAGACGAATATATGGTACAGATTTAGAAGGAAAAAGTTAAAACCCATTTCAAAGTCCCTGGTATATTTAGCCAGAGGAGCTGACGAAACTGTGGTGCCAAACCTTTTTTCATCAGTACAGATACAAACATCCTGAACTGAAACAAATGTTGCAATAACCTGCTACGGTAAGCTTTCATATTCAGTCCAATGTATTTTGTTGTGGATGACGACGACAACGACAACAACTTCAATCATGGAACCCACATGCCAATTGAGACAATCTCAGATCTGAATACTGATATGATTTTTACTATCATGTTTCAAAGGTGTGACAGAGTATCTCGTCTGTCCCATCAAAATGGCTGGAAGGTCATGCCAGAGATCACATGAAACATAATAAATGATGAGAAACACTCTGTCTCCATGTGTTCAGATTTATACTTGCTGCTTACTTTACAAACACCAGTGACAAAAACTTCAATTCCTTTCACAATTTAATTTATAATAAAATATGGAAAATGTAAGTAATGTAATTTTGTGTCAAGCAGTAAAATTCTTTCTTTATTAATTTCCCATTAAAAGATTGGGAAGCATGTATTATTTACTTGTTAATAACTCAATTAACAACAAAGTCAATCTATGCACCAATGAGCAGTAGCATAAGTGAACCATACATTGAAAGGAACAGGGCAAGAATGAGTCACAGCCTAATCTAAAGTACAATTTGCCTGAAAGCATTGATGAAAATCCTGAAAACCCTCATTCAGGACAGTCAGTCTCCAGGCTGACAGCTGAATCCAGAACCACTTGGACAGCTAAAAATTATATATCAGCAAACATTATAGCATGCCTCACTGGTACCATAACATACACACCTGCCCTAAACGCTCCTTCTCTTTGATACTAATTCCTGGTGGCAGGACATGCAGAAATTTTGTCAATAACTCCAGCCCATCTCCTGTGACGTTTGACACACAAAATATTGGCACAACATTTTCTGCCAACTGATTTGACCCCGCTGTAATCACATCATCTTCATTCTTCACCACAAGTGGAACCTTGTGCAACAAAAGAAATACGTCACATGAGTAGAAACAGTTAAAATCTCAATAACGAACTCTTATCTTCCCAAAGTTTGGTGCAACTTTTCTGGTAATGGTCAAATACTGTACAAGACTTCCGCAAAATAATTTAATATTTAAAAATGATATGGTATTTACCCAAAGATAAGATGTTTCCCCTCCACAATCTTTAATTTTCAGGAAAATACCTATATCCACATTAACAAGATTCCTGTCACCTGATGTTTGCATGCTCAATGTTCTGGAATTACATAAACAGAGATAAAATATCAGACTATTATTGTACCAAAAATTTACACAAACATCACTCAGGTAACTAGTCACTGTCAACACTTTCATCACTCGCAAATGTTATCTTCATGATCATACTCCCGCACCATTTCAACTACTGTTCCATTCATACCACATGACAAACAGCACTTTCTAAACCGCCTGGTAAACTGCCATTCCAAGTGGTTTTAGTCCACTGCCCAAATAGTTCTTTATATGGTCCTCTTGTATTTTCCTGCTGCTGATAGTGGGCAGTCCTGCAATGAAGATCATGCTTCAAATGATCAATAACATCTTTGTTAACAAAGGTTTTCATATGTCTTTGGAACACAATGTTTCACTGATTTCACTCCAAGGGTTGATCCTGTCAACCAACCTTCAACACCCATTAGGACCTGATCTATAAAATTTCTCTACTTCTACATTATCATCTTCTAAATGGTCATCACCAGCATTACTCACGAGATCTACTGTGTGTGTGATCAGTTCACTGCTATTCTTTGTCATGTAAGTCATCATTACAGCATTTGCACTTCACAGCCTGATATAAATTTTAATAAAGGCACAACATTTCTGCAGTTTTCTTCTACGGTTTCCTCTGTTACTTTACCTTTCATTTGTATTGTGTCTTCTCCAAGTGACTTTCCCCGTGATCAAGCTAGTGTTTTTTGCTCCATATCCTCCCAAGTTGCAATGTCCAATAAACATCTTTTCTGTTTACTTTCTTCAGATTTTCTAAAATTTCACCTCCTTCATCAACAACTTCTCTAAGGGACTGAAGAAGTCTGCCAATAGTTTCCTTCAATATTTCAGTGACATCTTGGTCCATACATTGGCACAAAGAGATGACATTTGGTGGCAGAAACATCACTTCTTTCTCCACCCTTTAGTTTCAGCAAGATGAGAAGACAAACTATTAATGGCAAGATATGCTTTCCTTGCCATGTTTTTGGATTCAAAAATACATTCTAATGAAGCAACAAATTCAGTAAAAATCAACTTCAAAAATTGTTGGAGTCCATCCCACACCTTTGGGCTACTATACTAAAACAAAAGTGATGCTGCGCTATATTTTTTATGGCACAAGATTTTTTCTATTTTCCAATAAAAGTAAGTTTTGATTATGGTTACCTGAGAGAAAACACTGCAGGCAAAAACTGTCACTCGTTCTTTGCTTCTTTAAACACAAGAGCTATTTTGCTCTGTGGAAAGCCATAGTTATTGATGGAAGTATTTGAAAATTTAAACTGGTTTTATCACAACTGTAGAGCTGTTCAAGTGATAAACTTCTTTCACTATAAGAAGCTCAAGTTGTTTTCTAAATTTCAAATATGATTCCATAATTATTCATAATTTTGCTCAACAGCAAATGAGCTGCATAACTCTGTCACATTTTTTTAACAATCTTTCCAGCCTGTAGACACACACTGTGAAATCAGGTTCTTCTTAAAATGTTTTTTTTTTTTTGTGTGTGTTTCTGTGCACCATAAGGGTGCAGAAAGCCAAAACAAGTCCACCATTTAATCAATAACTGCTCTGCAAACCTGAAAACTTGTACTTGACAGATGCCATACTCCATTTAACTTGGGAAAACTGCTCAAAAACTTGTGTTCTTCCCACCATATGCCCTCCAAATCTATTTTCAACATTTCAAAAGCTGGCGTAACATTTTTACCCAGTTTAACACAAAATGAGTCAGGCACACTATTCTTCCAATCCAGCTGTTATGTGTGCCAAAATTGTAAATGCAACAATACACACTTGTACTTAACAAATCCCACATGCTAAAGCTGTATTTCAGGCAAGAAATGACTCAGAACACTCTACTCTAATTACATGAAGTGTTAGAAATTGTGCTGCCAGTAACAGCATATCTCATGGACAGTCCAAACTCTATTTGACTGTACCATGTAGACACATGAACAAGTGTTCTTCATTGCACTTCTCGCTGAGTTTACAGAATATGACTGTCGTAAAATGAATGTTAATAGATGTAATACAGTACCCTGATGAAAGATCTTGGACAGAAAAGTATATCAGGTAACCAAAGGGTAGATAATGGGAATCTACTGTAATTGGCAGGAATATGACAACCAATTAAAAAAATTTAATGATAAATGCAATGAAAGACATGCTAATAAACAGAGTAAGATGATATGCACATATTTTAAGAGTTTTAAGAATGAATAAATACAGAATCCCAAAGATGGTTTCGAGCATGAAATTAACATCAAAATGCCCAAGCAGAAAACCAAGCTTAAGATGGGAAAAACAGGCTAGGAAAAACATCACATAGAAGGAAATGTTTTACCTTTCGGCAGCCTGCAGACTTCAGCATAGCCTCAAGACTGAGCAGTGTGTCAGCAGGTGATGTTACATCTGTCTTGGTGATGGTTATGAAGAATGGTACATCCAGTGCAGTAGCCAAGGCAAGATGTTCATGTGTCATACCAACAATCCCTGCACTTCCACTGACAACCAGCATTACATGGTGTGGTGAGTAACCAGTCAGTCCCAGAATTGTCGTTCTCAGATATTTGCGATGACCCGCCAGATCAATGAACGTGATTAGTTTTGTAGAATTTTCACAGATCTCTTCTGCTGTTGTGAATTCACTGTAGTTCACCACATGACCCTACAGTATAAACAAAAGTTAAATTATTTACAATCTTGCACAATGGTCCCTTCCTGACACATGGCTGCTAGAGGAGAGATTAAAAAGTGAAAACTGATTAATGAAAACAAATAACAGTGATTCTTCCTTTAAGAAGAGAACTAGAATTTCTTTTCAGCTACATAATTACAAGATTTTCAAACCTCTGTGTGGACTTTTGGGTTGTGACACTATACAACTGTGTGGGTGGCTACTAGCCAAAAAAACCCAGACAAAGAGGCTGAAAATAATACATTCCATGGCACTGTAACATCGTGAACAAGAAGGGTTCTTTCCAAGAACAAGACTGTTATGATTTTGGACTGATAATTTGAAACTTATGGGGTGAACTGGGGCAAAGGGGTGAGAAAAGGAAACTGGGGTTATGGGTCAGTACCTCTTTGAATGTACAGCAAGTCAATGTACAAGAGCAGTACCAAATACACTGGCTGTTAGAACAGCTGGGAAGTAATTTCAGAAGCACACAGATTATCTAACCATAACAAACTGTGTAGTGCTGTGTCCACTTAACTTATGTGCTTTGCCCTTATGTATATTTGTTTTTTGTTCATGTACAAGGCAAAATACAATGACATCCACAAAGCACAAAACTATTCACCGTGAGGGCACAGGAAGTACAGCAAATATCATTCAAACATGTGATGAGAAAGCAAGGCAGAAATGACTGTTGGTACCGATAAGTTGAGCAACAGACAGGGCAGTCACGCACACAGGGATATCTCAGTCACAATTTTAAGGATTCAAAGTAAACACAGGAACAGGACTGCTACCGATCCAGATCAAGTTCTAAAACTCCAAGAAGGAAGAGGTGGAAGGGCACTCAAAATGTCATGTTTGTGGTTGACTCTAGTAAGTGTGTTATCAGAAACACAATCCGCAATTTGTGTAAGTATAAGAAGGCAGTCCCAACTACCCTGGAACTCTTACTAATAACACTAGTCAACAATTTTCAACTTTTGTCAACACTATGAATAAAATTAGGTGTCTTGTTACTAATTCAAGTGTGCTGAGAACAAAAATGACACGCAAAATACCGCAGCACATACAGATTTTGTGTTCTACCATATGTACCTTTTGTACCCCCAGATGGCACTTGTGATGCTCTTGCCCTCACCTCTCAAAACCATGACCCTACAAACTTCCATCTCCAGCCCAACCCCAGGGGAACAGAATTTTGAATGGCAAGCAAAACACCAATTTTGTGATTGTTCAGTCTGCACTGAGGGTCAAGGTCAATGAGGGACAAAAGTGAGGGGCAAGGAACAAATGCTACATACAGCACTTGTGAAGGGGACTGGCTGTGAATTCACAAAAATTTATGACAGCAGATCAGATATTGAAGGGGTAAAGGGTTTGAGAGAAAAAGGCACACATTTCATGCTTGAAAAATGGGATAACAACCTAAAATATGCACAAATCAATAATTTTTATGCTATTCAACAATTCACAACCTTTTTCCATATAACATGATATTTCATGTCAGGAAATGAGTTCCCAATTTACCAAAAATTCCTGCCATTCACATTACAAGTGACAGGGCACAATTTCAATAACAGGGAACTATGTCAGTTTTACGATTTTATGGACTTTCCAGGACCACATTTATCTTCTGTAGGAAGCTAGCAGAAAGTGACCTCACTGTCGCACCATCACTCACATGTATGGATTGAATACATTGGTGATATAATCACAAGGCTCCTTTAGTTTCCTCTGTGACAGCATTGATTTTTTTTACCACGAGTGAGAAACGTAAATCCACATCACCTAACGTAATTCAAGTAAGAAATTGGCAAAAGACCATCAGTACTGAAGAGAAATTAGACATAATATGCCAACTTGAAAATGGAAAACAGACTGTTGACTTATGCTATTATGTTACAGTCATTCATAGTAGTGTACGTTCAGTTCAAGACAATGCTGACAGAATTAAAGGAACAGCTAATTCAGGAACTAAACTGCTTGTGTAGCACAACTACCACAGTCCTATCAGAATGAACCATACCAAAAACTATGGACGTGAGTCTCATATTTCTACTGCATCAGAAATAAGTGAATATATTATACTGAAATGTATGTAGAGTGTATATAAATGTATATATAATATATATACAGTACACCTGTACTCTATAGGTCTGTATGTTCACTAGTGGTATCGTCATACACTACATAGGATGAGACTGTCAAACCCCCCAGGAAATACACTGTTTAAAATGGAAATTTTGTGTTCAATTAGCACGACGTTTATCAGGATCATATCCCTGGCATAAAACAAGACCTGCCCATATAAGTGAAAAATTCTGGTACAGTAAGCATTGCTGGCTGAAGGTCAAGATGTATGAAGCAAATAAAGCAGTGGATGTTCAATATTTTACAATGACAAGACATAGATAAGAGCAACTTAACATCTTGCAAATACTGGCACAGTGATAAAGCCATGAACATCTACACCAATGCACACTCAGAAAACAGATTTATAATGCTGAAAGTTGGGGGAATGAATGGGTTTCTTCCTACTCTGCAACTCCTTGACAAGGGTGACCTTGCAAAAAGCAACTACCACAAACATATGAATCTGAGAGTTCTGAGATGTGGGTAGCCAAGAGATGGATTTCCAACATTCCACCCCAGCCAATAACTGTCCTAGACTCTACAGGCTGACAAACCAGTAAAAGCAAACATATTAAGCCTTTGAAAGAAGGGTGTAATATGTGATGATGCCAAAAGCAAAAATAACACATATCAGTCAATTCTTCCAATGAAGCTCAAACAGATCTACAAAACTCATCTGTACTGGTAAATCACAGTCATCTGTGTCTGTACATGTGACCTAAATCCTACTGAGCTTGCATGGACAAAAATTAAGAGACGTGTGTGAAAATGTCACAGCAGGTATGACCTTCATAAACTACAGTAAGTCACTAACAATTCAGTATCATTTTTAACAAAAGAAAACATCCAAAAATAATTATATAATATATATATTATATGTAATTAGAAGTTTGAAACAATATGTTCAAGATGCTTAAATTTAAAGTTGTGAGTGCCTGGAGTTGCCTTGAAAATGGGTGTTTATCAGCCAAAACATGTAGTCATGGCATACTTCAGTTACCAAACGTACCCTGATATCAAATGCGTCAATATAATAGCTGTGTAATTAGGATTCCAGAATTGTAAACATGTATATGTAACTCCTGAGTTGAAATTTAAGGTTGCCAATGTCTGGGGTTGCCTTGCAAATGGCTGTTTATTAGCTGACACATGCAGTTGTGGTACATTTCAGTTATCAAAAGTAACTTGATATAAAACATGTCAATACAGTAGCTGTGTAAATAGGATTCCAGAATTGCTAACATTTATTTGTTACTCCTGAACTGAAACGTGCCTGTCAGGCCCAAACTACCTTGATCTGTAAGAGACTACTCTTACCGCTGACAATACTTCCATTACCCTGCCAGCAAAATTATAACACATTAAAGATAAAGATCACTATCTTCTGGATATGACACCATGCAGTTTTGTAGGGAGATGCAAACATTTTGGAGGAACCTGCTACCACCATCTTCAAAAAGCAGAACATGTAGATACACTATCATACACTGAATCTGAAGGCTGAATATTACTGTAAAATGTTGGTCCATATCCACTGAATTACAAGATATCACATCTGATAAGACAGTAATCTTCATAGTCCAGACAGTGAGAACCTCAAATTAGAATATATGGTGGTGCCTTGTACCAGACAGAATATGTACTGACCTGTGTGTCAAAGCCCAGAATTTCATGAGAGATTGATGAGGTTCTTCCAGACTGCACTTCATGGAGGTGCCTAAACATGTTCAGTCGGGCACGGCCTCGTCCATTGTCCAGCTGGCCCTGTGTCAACACCCCAAGCAGTGTCGATTTGCCAGCATCTGCACTTCCCATAACGGCCACACGTACCTCTATGTTATGCTGATCATCTGGGACCTATATAAAAAATGTACAGCAACCTTATTGAAACACTGTCTCTAAATACAAAGAATTAGAGGAAACCAAAGTATAACAAAGGTGCTGCTAACAAGTTGGCATAAAAATAAACTTTTGCATTCATTTTCTACCTTATCAGACTGAAGATTGTACCATGCAATATACACTGTTTCCTGCCTAAAAAGTTTTTCAATGAACAATAAAAAAGTACTTCTTAAAGGGAAGAAGTTCTTGTAAGGTAAAACACAAATGCAGTTCATTTTTTGGGGTCAACTTTCATATTCTGATCCAAAGCAATTACTTCATAATATGTCAAACATACAGATCACAAATATAAATATGTTATTGAGAAAGCTTGAATATAGTTACTTTAGCGCAATAAAAAGTTAATACAACACAAAGCATAATGGACAATCTAACAACCATGTCCAAAGTCATTTGTTGCTGGCACTATCACGTACTTTCTCCATGTACTTCATTTGTGTCCTACACTTCAGGGCTCTACAGGTCTTCAGTGTTCAGTAAGTCACAGCATATAATCATCTAATGCAGCAACAAAATCTTCAAAACTGCACTTGAAGTTCAAAGCTTGCTACAGTATCTGTATGGTATGCTTCAGTTCATAAAACAGAAAACTTGGAACCAAACAGAAACAAATAGTCCAGGGGTCAAGCACAGGTGGTAAAATGGTCTGCAACCAAGCATTATTTATGGAACAGTTACAGCATCAATTGATGCACTGAGCTGAAATTTTTGTGCAAAACTAAAAAATGGACTTCTAAGTGAGAAAAACTACCTACGAGAGAACTTTATATGTAGGAAAATGTAACATTATTCTTTAAGGGAGTTTTGACGGAACTTGATAAAAGTAACACCTTACATGAAAATACTTTATATCTGGGAACTTCTTATTGTACCATAACAGAACCCAAAGCAAGAACACTTACACGTGTCTCTCCAAATAGAGATGATGTTAATGCAAGTATTTAGAACAATGTTTTTGAACACTCATTTATGTTTTACACAGCGCAGCAAGGAAGAAATGACTACAATATAATAAAAACAATGATGCACAAGGCAATATGTATATTTATCATTTCCTTCAGGATACTCCACGGAGACTGAAGACTGTTCATACGAACACTGGAAACACTTGGCAAACTTACGTTCAGTGACAGCATTGTTATGCTGTCATGATTTTCTGGGAGCCAAACATCATGTCAGTCAGTGGCCGTTAAGTCGCAGCCAGACCAAGGGAAGATGGAAGTGCTTTACCACTGTAACCCCACTTTTAGTCAGCAATTCCTTACAGTCACTGCCGTGCAAAGAGGTATGCTGTCATGCAAAAGCCACCAACATACCAAATCTGGGATCATGTGTTTGATTCTTGCCGCAGAAGTCAGTAACACTAGTAGTATTGGCTACTGACAGTCCCGTCTGCCACAAATTCCTTACAGATTATCACTTCAGAATGTGATCAATATGGTTTTAACATGTGACTTATGGAAACAAACCCTTTTTTAGTCTTACAGCTGGATGATGGTCATTCTCCACTCTCTCTTTTCATGTCAGGATCATAATGGAAACACAATGACTTATCTAGTAATGACAGTGTTCAGAAGAGCGGATTCACCATCGGATGTGCCCATAAAATCTTTGTAGGCATCCAGACATCCAAGTTTCTCCTAATCATGTGAATTTTGGGGCACAGAACTTCACATAAATTTTTCTCTTATCCAAATCTGTGATAAATGCACACCTTATAAATTCCTTATTGACACCCAGCTCACTGCCCATCATTTTAAAAGTCAATGGGCAGTCTCTTGCAAGAAAATTGTGTGCACTCTCCATCAAAAAATCATAATAAATAAAGTAAAAATATGCAGCATGAATATGGTTCCATGGCTGACCACTAGAGATGCTCTCATTATTTCCTTAGCCACATTGTGCATTTTCAGTGAGGCAAAAAGCACTAAAGTATAAGTTTTCAGGCTTTCACAGCAGGTATTGTTCAATTCTATTCTTCTTCTGAATTCTGAGAATAAAATTACTATCCTCCACAGTGTAATAACCCACAAAACAACTGATAAGTATACAGTCACTAGTTTACCTGACAACTACCATTAGTCACTTCTGTCAACTCATGTAACAGAATCCAGCTCATTCTCATGCTGCACACAGCACAGGCTATCAGTCATTTATAGGTATCTGCAGTCCTTATGTGAACACCAGTCTAAATACACAGAACCTACACTCTTCAACAACAAGACAGATGGTTTGGAGTGACAGAATAACCCTGCAAGCAGGGGATCCTGGCCTCCTCATGTGCCAGATGTGACCTCAAGCAATTTTTGCTAGTGAGGCACATTAAAGGGTAAAGTGTATATTAACCCTTTAAACGCCAAGTTAAATCCCATCTGCCATCTGCTGGCATTATTAGCTCACCATATTCTCCACATTAGCAGGATAAGGGTTAATAATCCTCACACAGAGGGGAAAGGGAAAAAAACCATTCACAATGTATTCTCTCCAAGTTCAGCAGTAGAACTTTCGATGCACAATGGATGTGTGTGTTAGATATGGAGCATGTCTGGAAGCCTAATGAAACATTTCCAGAATATATTTAAATATAAAGAATAAAATCAATACACTGAACCAAAATGTGTGGACCCTGACTCCTCGAAGCTTGGAATAGTGATGAGTATTGTGGTGCCTGCCATCATATGAAACGGTCTGAATGAAGAGTGTGTCAGATAAAATATTGTCCCTGCACAATGTCTTCATATTTGCATACTATTTTACTAGTGGTATCTTGTTTTATTCCTACAAAATTTTACCTTACATAAATCATTCATCTAAGTTTTGCATTACAAAATTTTGGAATATATGTGTAAAGTAAGCAACAAAAAATGGCAATTGAAGATACATTCAGTGGATGATAAATTAATAAAAACAGAATCACATGGAATGGACAAGTTAAGACTGAAACCCAACAGTTCTGAGTGTAAAACTAAAAGGAAGATGCCCAAGAGGAATGCCAAAATTACAATGGAAAAAACAGGTCAGAGTGATGTCACACTGAAGAGAGGGGGGGAGGGAGGGAGGGGGGAGGGAGGAAGGAAGGAAGGAAGGAAGGGATGGAAGGAAGGACAGGAAGGAAGGAAGGAAGATGATGCAAAGAAACAAGGGTATAAACAGAAGCTCTCGGAGCACAGAGATAGCTAGAAACACTGGTTCCTAGGTGACATATAGCAGGAGGAGGAAGAGAGAGGAGAGCCAAGACATTAAAACAAACATATTTTAATGAAGCTTATACACTTTTCAAAACTCATAAAGTCACTCACCTTCCTAACCAGAACCTCTGCTACCTTTCTGCCATTGCCATTATCACCATCCACTAGTCTCTCTCTGAGGATTGTGGTTGTGGCACCCAGCTTGTATGCCATTTGTTGGAGTGTCTGCAAGCTCACAGTCATCTCATACTCTGTTAGTCCTGTGAGTACACCATTGTCTTCTACCCCAATCTCATAAATTGCTTCTCCCTGTCCCTCACGGAGCCGCCACTTCATCTATATGAATCAATCAACACACACAAAGATACACACCTACTCATTGTATGGGCTTAAATATATGAAGTCTGAAACTCACCTCAGACCAGTATCTATGAATACAGTTCTTACATCACAGTAAACCCACTACATTTCCATTACAAAGTTGTCTAATGTTGTTTGTGGAAATATTTGCTGTACATTGTAAAGACTCATACAAAAAGAATAAATACATTCTGTGGGCAGAATGCAAACTTTTTAATATCAAACAAATGGTAGAGATAGTCAACACTGTACCATAACTGGTTCACTGCATCTAAACATATTTACTTCTCGCCAAAGATGAGTAATTTATATTTCTTTGCATTCCCACTTCATTAAAACTCAGTTGTCATGAACCCCCCCCCACCAGGGATGCCATGGCCTGACAAAGGTGCCAAGCACCAAAGATGATGAAGCAGCACATTTCTTTGGTAACCATAAAGGATTTGCAGGACCTGCTTTACAACTTCTATCAAATACTGCAAAAATACAGAAAGCTGTAATGACATCCAACCACTTACACAGCATGAGGAAATAAAGTCCACCTACAGGTATTCAGTACCCTAGAGATGTTTCAACCACAGTCTAATTCTTCCCACATTCACTGCACCATATCTTGGTACACTTATTTACCACCTCTGTAATGCGTTGCTGTAGTTCTGAGGGCTGTGGGCATTCAATGAACATATTACACACCTTCAATGAATCCCCAGAGACCAAAATCTAGATGTGTCAGATCTAGGAAACACTAAGGCCATGGAACAGGTAACACACATTCAGTCCATTTGTCAGAAAACAATGCAACAACACAGGCACAGACCTCTGTATGGAAATGTGGCAGTGCTCCATCTTGTTGAACAATAATGGTACCATCATGGTAATCCTGTGGCTCTAGCATCATATAATTTGCCAGCATCACAAACGCAGTAAAAAAGATGAAGATATGCCATGGCAAATATGGGAAGAATTTGAATATTACTGAGACAACTGAAGCGTAACCTGGTGGGCTGATATTGAAAACATGTAAACTTGAAATGTTTCCTTTTATCTGATACATCCCGTTGTGATAATAATTAAACTACATTTAAAAAAACCCTGTCAAATCACACATAAAAGTTCACTGTCAGTACTTATTATGCATTATTAAAGAATTTCTAAGGTACATCTTGCAAACCTTTAGGATAAGCAGATTATATACAACTTAAAAATTATATAAAAAAACATGAATCCTTGCACAGCATGACCCTTTTGTAAAAATAAGATCTCACTTCTTTTTGTAAAACTTAACATTGCAATTAACCTCCCACACACTACATACAGCTTTGTATTTACCTGAAGATGGCCAAGTCAGCCAAAACATGTTGCAATGAATAGAAAGCACTAAGAATAAATTTTAGTTGTGACATGACAGATTATTTTAATACAGTTGACATGTTTCCTCATACTGTGCAAGTGGTTTCAGGTCCTTACGAATTTCTGTATTTTCACATTTCATTAAAATTGTAAAGCAGGTTTTGCCCACCATGTACTGACGTGTATGGAAGTCTCCATAACTAACAGGTTGCACTTGTTTTGTGGCAGAAAATGTGGCTTCTCTTTTGTAAGCTTACCAATCACCATAACATTGCTCAAGATTCAGCCACATGTAGTGCCACATTGTCTTAAATTATCCCATTCCATTTTCATGTTGGTACCAGCTGCAAACATGTATTATTTTATCACCTACAGGAAACAATTCACAATATTTTTAAGCTAAAAGTAGTTAAATATGTTGGAAAAACAAGAAGATAATTTGTTGTGAAAGATAAGATGAAAACAAATGAACACGTCATAGCAGGTTATATATGACAAGTGTGGGAAGATGAGGATTCAAGATGGCCGACGAGGTGAGTCAAAACATCGAGAACGCTCTGAACAAGATAGTGAATACTACAGATCAAAGCGGGAATATGAGGAAAGAACTCATGAAAACCATTTTTGAAACAGTAAGTACTCTGAGGAATCTATTTAATAAAATGAAAGGAATGCTTGATGAGAAAACAAGACAGAACAAATGGAAGAAGACATCAGCACAGTGAAAAGAGAACTTCATGCATGCAGAAGTGCGACCGCTATGGGACACGCGGAGCCATCTAGCGTCCAAGAGCGGGAACTACCAAGAACCATCAGTAGACAAGTGCTGCCATCCCGACTGTAACCGGAAGCTTTACTTCAGGGTAGTCGCAGGTAGCACAGTGAGAAATTACAAACGCTCAGATCAAAAGATAACCAACCCCGACATAATTAAGAAGATAATAAAGTCAAAAATGAAGAAATTAAAGTGGGGATCACCTCAATTAAATCACTCAGAGATGGAAGAGTCATGATAGAAGCAAGCAGCAAGAGTGGAATAGAAACTCTAGGGGAAAAATTGGGGAAAAGCGTGGAGAACTGGAGGTCCATATTCAGAAACTAAGAAATCCAAGATTAGTCATGCTTAATATCCCTCAAGACATAACGCTCGAAAATGTTGCAGAAATTCTCACAATACAAAATCCAGAACTATACTTGAAAGAAGGGGACGTTCGGGCAAAATTTTGCTACACTACAAAGCGGAAAACAAGCAACTTGGTAATAGAAGTGGACTCAGGAACACGAAAGAAACTACTGCAAGCAAGAATTAAACTGGGATGGTCTATCTGCAGCGTCGACGACTACATAGTAGCATAAAGGTGCTTCCGTTGCAGCAGATATAACGACTTCCGAGACCGCAAGGGGGAAGAAACATGTCCCTTGTGGACTGGGAGCCACAAACTAAAGAATGAATTGCCACCAAGTCAGAGCACAAATGCATTAACTGCATGGCATACAATAAGCACCATCAAACCAGCGAAATTGATACTGCTCACTCTTCCCTACATAAAAACCGCCCTAGTCTGCTGGCGGTGCTAGAAAAATACAAGCAAAACACGGACCACTAACATGGCGGCCCCACAGACGCAAAGAAAAATGAAAACACGAAACTACACACAGCATCAGATAAGATGCAACCAAGTAAACCTACAACATTCAAGGGCAGCAACAGACAATTTAATGCAGGTAATATCCGCTGAGAGAATAAGCCACAAATCACCAGGTATTGATCAAATACCTGCAGAACTGATTAAAGCAGCGGGTAGGACAATTCGCGGTGCGATTCATAAACTTATAATTGCTACTTGGAATAAGAAGGAACTGCCTGAAGAGTGGAAGGGGTCGGTCATAGTACCCATCCATAAGAAGGGGGATAAAACAGAGTGTCATAACTACAGGGGCATATCACTTTTGCCAGCTACATACAAAATTTTGTCCAACATCCTGCTCTCAAGGTTAATTCCATATGCAGAGGAAATTATGGGGGATCATCAATGTGGATTCCGACGCAATAGGTCAACTACTGATCACATCTTCTGTATTCG
>Ga0268261_10000660_pt1 | contig 22172 bp, 8 predicted proteins | sample TergutNc150P1_FD_190353 | JGI IMG/M metagenome (GOLD analysis project Ga0268261, IMG submission 190353) | Nasutitermes corniger P1 segment gut microbial community from laboratory colony in Florida, USA - Nc150 P1 (SPAdes) (version 2) | ecosystem: Host-associated > Arthropoda: Insects > Digestive...
CAATGGCTCAACCGTGTTACTGTATCAGACGGGCCTGGTAGACGCCAGCACCAACCGATACAGCCCCAATACCCAAACCCAAACCAACACCACCGTTGAAGAGGGCAACCAGATTTACGCTGGTATGTTGGCAAACTACTACAGTAACGCCAACGCCAAGCTGAACACCTGGTACCCAACTTCCCGCACCTCGGCCAACGTGCAAGCCAACCCAGTGCAAGCTAACGCTTGCGTGGTGCCATTGCAAATTGCTCCACCGTCCGATGCTGCCAACACTTCTGACACCACTTACGCCCGGTATCCGCAAGGCACCGCCACCAACCCCATTCAGGTTGATGTGTTCTGGACTGCTGCCAACGATGCTGAGGTTTACCTGGGTCGGTTCCCGGTTACCAACAAAGCTGGCTCCAACATCGTAATGGGTGCTAGTAACAACAGTAACGGCAGCACGCAATCTACCAGTGCCACTAAACCAAATTACGTGCTGGGCCTGATCAACGTACCGCTGCCATTTGCTGGCGATGATCGGCTCACCTTGGCTGGCGGCCCCAACAGTACCCCGGTAGGCGCAGGTAAGATGGTGGCCCTCAACGCTGATGGTTCGGCCTGGGGTTCCACCTACTACGGTGACACTCGCGATTCCAGCCAAAGCCCGCACGTTCCAAATATCGGTACCGGCGCGCCGACTGGTTGGGCCGACTCGGCAGGCAACGCTAACGGCCTGGGCGCTCAACTGGTACCTAGTGGCACCGGCGCTGCTACGGTTAACTTCGGTTACCCCAGCACCAACGCTGCTGATGGCCCGCAAGCCCCCAAGGCTGGCCCGGTGACCACTCCCGGCCCGGTCGACAAAACCGGTAACGTGAGTGGCTACCTACGGGTGCAAACCCTGGACTTCACGGCCAACAAGTACATGCCGACCGTTAGCAATATGAGCCGCGTGGCTGCGATCAGCGGCAGTTGCGCCCCGCAACTCACCTTGCAACAGGGCAACGGCAAACCCACGGGCACCGGTAATACGGTTGACCCCACCATGAGCCGCATTATGCACTTCACGCTAACCAGCTCCATCGCGCTTGACACTTCCACTTGGTCAACCAACACCATTGGTACCACTGCCACTGCGATGCAGCCGGTTTACAACGCCGCTGCCTCCACCGCTACCACGGCGGTTTACCAAGTTGGGCCGTTTATCCTCACCTCATCGTTGGTAGGTGCCACGGATACGTACCCCACCGGCGCCAATAGCCCGTTAACATGTTCGGTTAACCCGGACACTAACACCACCCAAGCGCTGTGTACCGCAGCTAAGGGCACGTGGGCCACTACGCCCATTACCGCGCCGCTGGTTCCCAGCCTGGTCACCACCCCAGATTGCCAAGGCGCCGCCGGGTGCCTTGACCTCGGCACGGCAGTAACCGTCAAAGCTATTGATGCTACCAACACCGTGTTCGATGTTGCCGTTAGCGTTAATGATTCCGCCACGGTTACCCTGGCTGTGCCCGCTGGTGCGGTTACTGCGGCAGGTTCCAAGGGCGGGTTACCTAACCCCAACCCTGCCACCACCACTGATACCTCAGTTTATGGCCCTATACAAACTGTGGCTCCGGCTGTGCCCGCGCAAGTTGGCCCACCTGCCGTAGCTGCCAAGCCAATTGTGTTGAACCCAGCCTCCAACGGCATCCCGGTAGCTTCTGTGACTTTTGAGAACCCGCTGGTAGTTAACCCTACTGCCGTACTGGCCGTGGCAAACGACCCGCACACCAAGAGCTACGCCATCAAACTGCTGCCAGGGGCGCCAACTCCCACCCAGCCAGTGGTGTTTGGCCTCACCTTGCCAACCACATACAACGCCATTGGCGGGGCTAAAACTTGTACCCCAACTCAAGGGTCCATCACCCCCAAAGCTGGGGCCTCAGGTCAGTTTGATAACAGCGGCTGGGCCGCCACCGATGTGCCTTGCGCGTTCTTTGTCGCCAACAGCACCACCACCACTATCACTAGCCCGGTAGCGGGTTCGGGTTCGCTAACGGCAACGGCCACCATGCCAGTGCCCACCTCATCGACCGCCGTAGCTAAGACTGGCCCTATCCAGGTGATTGTCACCGATGGCACCATCACGGCTAACACCCGGGTGCCCGTTACCCAGGTAGTTACCTCGGGTGATGCTAACTACCTGGGCCTGGTTGTGCCCAACGGTATCGTATCTATCTTCAGCACCAACAACACCCCAAGCCTTGACATCACCGCATATGTGCAGCCCGGACGCTATGAAAACGGCATCTGGGAGCCCGGCGCATACGTCAATGGCAGTTGGGTTGACTTGGATTCCAGTTTACTGTTGCCCAACATCGCCGTGACCGATGGGGTTGACACCAACGGCAACCCGGGCGGGCTTTGCACCAGCGGCAACCTGCAAAACTGCGCCACTGCCGACCCAGCGGTTATCAAAACCATCGTCAAGAACTGGGAACTGGTTTGCGACACTACCCCAGGCACGCTACAGGGCCTAAGTGCTGATGGCACCCTGGGTAGCACTCGCATCCCGTACACCAGCCTCAGCAACTTGTGCGGCAACCAAGAAGCCGCTGATGGCACCGTGAAGTACGGAATCAGTGGCGGGCGTGAGTGGGTATCCATCCCGGTCTGCTACGTTTACACCGCCACCAATGAGCCGCCAGATACCGCCAACAGCAACGGTGGTAGTTGGCCTGCCCTGCTCAGCGGCGTGACCTACTTCACCTCGGATACTTCATTACGAAACCGTCAAGGCGGTGTTGCGAATGATAACACCTTGGGCTGGGCCGGTACCGTTTACACCGACGGTACCAGTGATGCTGCCGGTAACATCGCGCAGCATAAAGCTAAGCAGTTGATTAGCTGCGGCATCACATATCCCAACGTGGTTGCAGATGATGGAGGCGATAACTAATGAAAACTCCTCGCTCAACCCGCGCCCTGAGCAAACTCCGCGAGTGGCGCTGGCCCGCTGTGGCAGGCTTCACTGCCTTTGCGGTGGGCCTGGGAATGGGTGCCGGTTGGTCGGTCTGGTCCGCCAACATCGAAGGCGAAGAACTCCTGGCGATGACTGGTGATTTGGACCTTGGTGACACCACCGCCCAAGCCTATTGGCGGCGCACCACCCCCGGTTACCCGGCAGCGCTGAACAACCCCGATTACGTACCACCTTGCGGCGCCCTAACGGTGCCCGATGGTGAAACGGAAACCGGCACCAGCTCCATCCCCGGCTGCGCTAATCCGCAGAGCATCACAGTTATGCCCGGTGATGTGCTGGAATACGTAATGCCAATCACCACTAACCTGGCGGGCAACAACCTAGCTGCCGCTTTTTCCGTCAGCATCACCGACTCAAATTTGCAGGCTGCCTACGATGCTGGCCTAATTGACTTGAGCTACTACGTGGCTGAACCAATAACCGCTAAGCCGGGGCAATACAACCAAATTGCCCCGGCCGGTAGCGATGCTGCGGCTAGCTTGGGTGATACCGTTACGCTGCCCGAGGTAGCGGTTACTAACGGCAGCACCCCGGATAATTGCCAGTTACAGTCGCAACATTTAATTTGCGACTACGCCGTAATTGCCCAAGTCACCGTTTTGGGTTACTACACCTGGGCCGCCGATTTCAGCGGCAACTTGGTTAGCGCCCAAACCGCCAGCACTGGGGCCGTGTGCGCTGGGGATAACTTTACCCATGTCACTACCGGCAATGAAGCTGATGGTACTGCTGCGGTAGCTGGTACCTCAGTCGGGGCCGGGGCTGGCGCACCCAACACCTTGTGCGCTTTGCCTGGTGGCGTCATTGATTTCTCGTTAATCCAACTCCGGGCCGAGGTTACGGCGGTGCCCGCACCTGAGTCCACCGACGATGAAGTTCCAGGGGGTACAGAATAATGGAAACTCCCCAGTATGCATCCCGCATGGAGCGTCGTGCTGCCCAAGCCCCAGTGGCCCCGCTTGTTGAAACCAGGGTATCCCGGCGGTTGAGCTTGTCGCGCTGTACTGAGCCTGTCGAAGTGAAACCAGAGGTAAAATCGACGCCCCCCGTCATTCTGCACGAGGCTGCAAAGTCGGCGCCCCCCGTCATTCTGCGGCAAGCCCGTAGGGCGCAGAGCGCAGAACCTCGCGCGCAACGCTGCTTGCGCAACCGCCGCGTTCGCTTCACCGTGGGCACCGCGTTAGCGATGTCGCTCGGCACGCTGAGCGCGTGGGCGGTTTGGAGCGACGGCTTCAACCTGACCACCACGGCGTTCGCGGTAAACACCGTCGCCTTTGGCGCTGGCCCAGCCGCGCCCATTGCGCAAACCGATTACAGCATCCGCCCCGGTAACGTCACCACCCCTGCGCGGGCTGCGCTGCGCCCTACTGGGCTTGACACTCGGGGCGCCACCAATGCGAAAAACAACACGGATATGTCCGTCAACGGCGACCCAGTTATCATCAACATCCCGGGCACGGTGGTGGCTGAAGTTTTGAACCAAGCTGTGCTGAACCCGCCGGATGACCCAATTGACGCCCCGCCATTCATCTGGAGCTTTACGGTTGCGGGCATGTCGCCCACCTCGGTCGGCTTGCAGTACACCATGGAAGTTTTGGGCCAGGGTAACGCTGGTGATGGCAGCTCTAACACCGGCAGTTGGACGGGCACTAACAACCAACCGGGTTACGGCAACATCGACACCCTGTTGGCCTACTCCACTTTACAGATTTACCCTGGAGCGCAGAGCAATGACGGTACTGGCCCCGATTGCAGCCAGTTCCCACCCATGCCTGATGGTTCAGCTAACCCCGACGGCTCATTGACCGACAACTTTGGCACATACAAAGCTCCGAATTACGATGCCGCCACCGGCCAGTTGGCGGTACCAAACGTTTACATTTACCAAAACGTGGCGGACGCTGGCGTGTTCCCCAACCCCATCGGGCAAGAAACTGTAATTAGCACGCCGATGGTAATTAGCCAACCCGGTTATGCCGAGTGCCCCGATGGCGCTGCTGGCACGTGCGACCTGCAAGCCAATGCCCCAGCCAATTACTTGCCCTCCACCCAAGTTTGGTGCGCAGCGCTTAAGTTCATCAACGTGCCCGATCAGCTATACAGCCAAACTGCATGGGTGATTGGCACTGGCGATGACACCAACCCCTACTCGGCTTTGCAGAACTGGGGCGCCTTGGTAGCCTTCCCGCCGTCATTGCCCGCGCTGGGTTACTACCTAAACACCTTTACCGCTATGGGCGATGGTTGCGCGGCGGCCATTGCCCCGATCGGCAACCCAGTTAACCCGCTCGGTGCCTACTGTACCGACTGGAACAGTCAGGGCGATTTAGTGCAAGCTAATGACACCGAAGTCTGGTGGGCCATGCTTTACCCGGACCCGGCTAATGAGCCCGATGTGGTAATTCAACTAACCCCCCAGGTAATAAATATTAACCCCAGTTACTCAACTCCAAATGCAATTCAACCAATTAGTTCCGGCGGTTGAGCCTGTCGAAACCAGAGGAATTCGACTTAATTTAATTTGTACCATTTTCAACTTATCGTCATTCTGCACAAGTAATTCTGAAAAGAATCACCCAGGTGCAGAAGCTCCTAGCTGCACAACAATTATGATTACTGTTTGTGCTGGTCAACCGATAATTTTTCGGCGGTTGAGCTTGTCGAAACCAAAGAAATAATTCAGGTAACAATTTAATCACGATGTCGCACAATACGTGTTTTGATGTCGCCACAAGTTTATTCTCAATGTGAGAATAGAAGGGTCAACGCCATTGTTGGCTCTAGCAACAATCCGGCAAACGGGAGAACGCTTTGAAAGGGCGGTTTTAAAATGAATACCCGTACTAAACTATTGACTGCCTCTGGCGGCGTGCTTCTGCTCGCTGGCGTTGGTGGAGCTTTGGCCTTGTGGTCAGATGCAGCTGATGGCGATGCGCTGTTGGCCAGCACCGGTCACTTGAACCTTTCGGTGGGCGCTAACAACGCCGTTTGGGATGTCAGCGAAACGTGCTACCCTCACTACGAGACAGGGTATGATGACATCGCGTGGCTCGACTGCTCTGACCCTTCTGTGACGGAAAATCCCGCAGATAGTGTGGAAACGGATCAGCAAAATATTTATAACGGCACCAAAGTCAACCCACCACAGCTTGGCCTAGTCCCGGTTGATAAAGACGGCAAACCAGTCAGCGGCCCCGACGCTGTCGGCTTTGTTGGCTACGTCTTCAGTGATGATGAAAACGGCCTAGATCAATTCTTGATGGTTCCTGGCGATACCATCCGCGTAGCTGCTCAGTTCGAGGTTGACCTGCAAGGCCAGAACATTGCCGCTCAGTTGCAGATCAACACCGACATGCCTACCGGGGTACCGGAAGGCCAGACTTGGTGGACAGTAGACTCCAAGAATGTTGCTGACACTACTTTTGCCTTGCTGTCCGATGGCCTGAATCAATTCGCGGTATCCCCGGTTGGCGTCTACCAAGACACCGATGTGCAGTCTGCTTTTGAAGACTCCGCTGATGTTGAGTTGATGGGCACACCAAAGTCTGAGGTGGTGTTCTTCGTTGGCACCGATGTGCACCAGGGTGCATATGCATTCTTTGATGTCCACTTCATCGATTTCAACAACCCAACTGATTTGAGCCTGTATGGCATCAGCGGCACCCCACGGGCCAATGTTGGTGAAAACGACTACAACGGTATGACTGTCACCATGACTGATGACACCACTGGTACCGAATCTGACCTGATGAACCTTGGTCAAGTTCAAACTATTACCACTGGCGCAGACCCTGATGCAGATCCGCCAGTCGCTGGTACCACCACCACCATCACCCCAGGCAAGTTGCTGAACGTTATTGGTGGCATCAACGCCCTGCTGATCCAGGTACGTCCCGCAGCAGCCAGCTAAACCCCGTCGGTTGAGCGGACTCCGGCGGTTGAGTGGCCCGGCGATTTATTGCCGGGGTCGAAACCAGAGGATCATACCCAACTAAGAAAGCACCCAGCGGATCCCCGCCGGGTGCTTTCTCAAATTATAACCCAAAAACTAAATACCTAGATTTGCCCACTTTTTACTAATATGTCTCGTAGGGAAGTTTTTAGACACTCATCAATTAAGAACCTCATTGGGTTTAAGCCACTGCAAAGTGCGTGTCGGTTACTACCTCGGCTGCATACACAAGGGCGGCCTGAATGCCTTCAAAATTTAACCGTGGGTAGTCGCGCACTAAATCCTCTGCCGACTCGCCCTGAGCAATATGCTCCAGAATGGTTGCGACGGGAATCCGAGTGCCTGAGACGCAAGGTACGCCACCCATAATTTCCGGGTTGACGCTGATGCGCTCGGGCCAGTAGACGGTATCCATAGTTCGAGATTATACCCCACGGGGACCAACGTTTGCGGGTGCGTGACGCGGGTCACAATGCGGCTAAATTTGGTTGCTAACGAAACGGTAAATTTTGGTGTTTCGCAAGCCGTTTTAGTTGCGCCTAAACGTAGGGTAGAGCAGTCAGAACTCCCTTGCCATCGTGCGCTCTGCCATCGGCGGAACAGGCGCGCAAGCCGAGGGGGCAAGGCGGACGCAAAGAGGAGCAATGCAATGCGGCATGTTAAAAAAATCGGCGCGGTATTGGCAACCGCGCTGTTGGTCATTGTGGTTGCCCTAGTTGCGGCTGTTCAAATTATCCCCCAAGCGCGCGGCGGCGCTAGCCTCATTATTGAAACCGGCTCGATGCGGCCCAGCATCAGCCCAGGCGATGTGGTGGCCGTGATGCCGGTACCAACCGAGCAGCTTAACGTTGGCGATATAATTACTTATGCCACCGCTGACAAGCTAATCACGCACCGCATCATCGCTATTCAAGGCCAGGGCGACCATATGCAGGTAATCACTCAGGGCGATGCCAACAATACTGAAGATGCCCCCGTGCTGGCCAGCCAGGTGCGGGGCCGGGTTACGTACACCATCCCGCGCGTAGGCTTGGTGCTGCCGTGGCTCACCGAGCACGTATTTTGGGTGGTCGGCGGGGCTGCCGCGATCTGGGGCGTGAGCTGGTTTATCGAGAATCTGCGAAAAGCCAAGAAAGAAAAGATTGCCAAGGACTTAGGCATTCAACTCTGCGCCTTGCATGGTAGTGACCCCAAACCCGCGACCTGCGGCAGTTGCGCCACGGTACATTCGCTCGAAATTACCAAGGCGAACGATGGCGTAGCTAGCGTTTCGCTGAATCAAATTGCTAATAACTTGCCCGCGTTCTTAGGCGCTCCGTCCGCTACCTTGGTTCGCACCAAAACGGCAGTCACCGCCTTTAGCGAACCCATTGAGATTAGCGCCGAAAAGAACGGCACCGGCCAACACTTGGCCCCGGTAACCGTGGTGCGCACCCCCTCCATGACCACCGCTTATAACGAGCCGATCACCGTCACCGCTGCGGTTGATGGCAACCTCAACATGATGCGTGGGGCCAGCGCGGCGAGTGGCGCCCGGGCGGTGCGCGTTACTGATGTGCGCGTCAGCAAGCAACAAGTCACTGTTGAACAAATTGATACCCTCGGCAACGTTAACCCTAATGGCAACATGGATGTTTTTGATGCAGCCGTATTAGATGCAGCGGACATCCCGGAACTGATTGCGGCGTGAACCCATGAAAGCTAAGGTTTGGAGCGGCAGCGCAGCCGCCATCGTGCTGGCCCTATCAAATTTGTTGGTTACCATCCCGGCGTACGCCACCCCGGCGGCGTCGGTGCTGGGTGGTGCTAGTGCCATAGGGGGCGCCATCGCACCATCGGGCATGTTCGATGCCGCACCATCGGGCATTGAAACCACGGCCCCGCCGCTGGCGGCTAAGCAAGTTGAAACCAAAGGCAGCACCACGCTACCCCTGGCAGATTTAGATGATGTACAGGCGGTGGTTACGGCCTGCGGGCGTGATAACCAAACCCCATCGCAGGTAATTGTGCCGCAAGATGCCGACCATGTTTACCCATCGGTCAACTTGTTGCACATGAGCGACAAATCTGGGGAAGATAACAGTATTCAAACTTTCACCCTGCCATTTTTAGGGTTTAACGCTGACGGTACCCCAATCCAACCCAATGGCGGCATGGTCCCTGGTGACTGCGGCACCTTGATTTTGGATGTGATGAACAGCGGCACCCGAGCTGCGCAACTCACCACCTATATTAAAGCTATCAACATTGACGGCATTGACTCCACGCTCAGCCCCACGGACCCCGCCTTTTTAGCGCAAGTGGCAGCGGTTCAAAATAATGAAGAGTTGTTTAACTTTTATGAGACAGCATCGTTCATGGTGAGCAGCCGCAGTGGCGGCACGCGTGAGCAAAATGTTTGGAACTTGAGTGTGGCCGAAATGCCCAGCCAGCGCGCCTGCGGTGAAGGGCGCTGCGGCCCGTTCCAATACACCACGCGCACGGGCGCCAACGTAGGGCCATTCTATGCCCAGAAAATTGACCAGCAATGCGTAGCCGTTGAAGACACTGCCCACGTGAGCGTTACCTATGATTTTCCGGTTGGTACTAACTTTGTTACGGACCCAGCAACCGGAATCATCACTGCCACGGCCACCGGGCCGCAAAGTGCTGGCAACTACAGCGAGCCGATTGTGACGTTCCAGCTTTATCTCACGATGATTGACAACGGCGATACCTGCGGCGCTCCAGACCTAAAGGTTGCCGTTAGTGACAACACCCCAGCTAGCGATAGTTCGGTGATGTGGACTGTAACCGCGCAGAATGCTGCCACAGCTAGCGCCACCGATTGCGTGGGCGTCACGGTAAACACTGAAGACATCCCCGATGGCACCTGCGATGAGGCTGCCACCAATACTTACGTTTACCTAATTGTTGACGGCAAGGTTGATGCGGCCCACCCCATCATTACTGACCCACCCAGCACGGGCAAGTTAGTGATTTGGGACGATGATTTATCCGCCCATACCCCGGCCCACCCAGATGGCTTACCGCAAATATGGGACCCCACTTGTTTCCCGGCTGACACCACCTCAAGTTCGGTCGCTGATACTGGCTGCTTCCGCAACTACGGTTACCGCGAACCCAATTATGCCGCCGGTGAGACTTTCTGGATTGCGGACCCCAATTCTATAGATGCCACCGATAGCAAAGTTGACAAATACCTAGTGGTCTGGCAAGTGGGTACCTTGGCCCCAGGCGAAACCCAGAGCCTCAACATTTATATGTCCACCAGCGCCGATGTGCTGGACTGGGATGGGGATGTCTGCGTCACTGCGTTTATCAGTTCCGATGATGAACCATACCTGGCACCATCGCCCAAGGGTTCTGACCAAGTAGACATGGCCACCGGGTTGCCAGTGTGGAGCACAGTGCCCATTCCGGGGTATTGGACTCCGAGCGCTACCCAAACTGGGGCCATCACCTGGGTGCCCAGCGGCGGTTACACTTTCCCGTGGTTGCCTGCTTATGACTGGGCCAAACACCACTATGTTGAGATCGCCCCGTTCAACGGATTCACTTACGATGCTGGTTATCGCAATAATACCAGTGTTGCCCTCGATACTGACATGTGGGATTACAACGGTTACCGCCCTATTCCGCCAAACCCCATCAAAGACCACCCCCGCCACTGCGGCGATGGCCAAGATGGCGCGTGCCTAGAGGTAGCGGTTTCGCAATACAGCTACAACCGGGGCAACATCACTTGGCAAGTGACTGCTAAGAATAGCGGCACCATGTCGGCTGACCCGGTACAGGTTGAACTGGCTGTCGATGGCCTGCTTACCGTGCCATGGGATAAAAAGAAAGCCAACCCCGATAGCTCAATAGGTATATGGGTTCCTAGTGGCACCAATATTTTGTGTCCCGCTGCTGATAAGTGTTCCACTCCTGGCATCTACGAAGATAACCAGCATGTCATCTGGGAACTGTGGACTATGGGGCCAGGTGCCACTGCGGTGCTCACCATTACCGTGCCTGCGGCTGATGTGACTTGGGATGGCGACATCTGCGTAACCGCAGTGATTAGCTCCCCGATGAACCCACTAGTTAACGGTACCGTGGCGGCAGACTCCAAGAGTTACCCCGGCGTTTGGCCACTAGATGTGCAAGCCCGGTACCTGGCGGTGGGTGTCAACGGCCAGCCGGTAAACGATATTGACGATGATGATTTCAAGGGTCACTCAGACCTGCCCTATGGCCGCATCGGCATGTTGCAACGCAATAACGGTAACCCGCCAAACGCGTTGACTTATCCCAAAGACTTTACCAAAACCGCCGCGACCTGCGTGGGAACTGACCTTAACTGCCATGACCTAGACCAATGGGACTACAACGGTTGGTATTCCGATAACCCCACCACTTTAAAAGTTTCGGTTTCCGAGTCTTATATGGTGGGCGATTATGTGACCTTCAAAGTTTGGGCCAAGAATGCTGGCACTGAGCGCACTCAAGGCGCGGGTAAGGTTGAGGTGAAACTCGCCATTGATGCTCGCACCGATGTAGCCGCGTGGGGCGCATTTGAACCTTCCCAGGGTTCGGTGGGGCGCTGGGTTGATGGCGTACAGCAAGCCATCATCGAACCTGGGGTTTACAAACAGAACAACCACGTTTATTGGGAAGTTGGGCACCTAGAACCCGGCCAAGTGGAGACACTGGTGATTTCGATCCCCGCTGCTGACGTGACTTGGGATGGCGACATCTGCGTAACTGCTGTAATTAGCTCACCCGGCACCACTTACTTTGCGGGCAACCCGTTCACGGCCAATTGGACTGCGGCGCAGATTGCCATTTTGAATGGCCCCGCGTTCGATGGTGGCAAACAAATCGCTGCGCATAGCGACATTGATGATGATTTGCTCAAAGTTTCTAAGCTGTATTCCAATGATGACTTGGTTTCGGCCAATGCGCAGTTGCGGTTTTTGGGCTTAGCTACCCTGCCTACCTTGGATAACCCTACTTACCACTTGCAGCAAAATAACAGCTACATTAACCAAGGTAGGCGGTTTGATCGGATTAACGTTGATGCTGATACGGATCAGTGGGACTACTACGGTTGGCGGGCCACCCCGGCTGGCGCTAGCCGCGCTACGCGTCCCTTGTCCAAGACGGGCGTTTCCGGCCTCATCGTGCTAGTCGCCGCTGGCCTTGGGATGGCCGGGCGCCAACTCGCTGGGTCCCGCCGCAAGCCCGATGCTGCCTCCGCCGCCTAATCTCACCTAGAGCTTAACTTAATCTGTGAAACACCTGTACTAGGCTTCTACATTAACGTTTTCGCTCCGAAGGCGCTAAAATAAGAGAGTGGTAGAGATGGATAACTTGGAGATGATGATTGGTTTAGTGGTTGCGGTGCTAGCTATTGTTGGTACCATACTTGGCGTGTTGGTTCCTATGATGCATCGGATGGAGAGCCGGTTAGATGGGCGTATCGTTAGGCTCGAAATTAAATTTGATACCCTTAGCAGCGAGATAAATGGGATACATCGCGAAATAGCTAACATCTATCGCAGGCTGCCTGCCGAACCGGAATTGGCGCTGGCGCGCCGCTAATTCCTTCATACAACTTGGCCTCTGCTAACTGCGGGGGCCTTTGTTTTTGCTTAAATACCAGCCGGGCAGTACACGCAGTTAACTGTTACTTGATTGTTGCCAACACCTGTGGTGATACCCATCACTATGGCTTTAGAAACAGTTAAAGTTAGCGTCAAATTAAGTATTTTTACTTGCCTGCGTGATTGCTTGCGGGCTGGTGATGGTGTGGGGAGGCGCAGCGGCTATGACGCGAACATTTGCAGCGCTAATATCCCTGCTGCTGTTCTGCACCGGGGCCGGGCTACCCACGCGCGGCGTCACCAATTTTATAACCTTATCTAGTTCCACCGCCCACACCGCCCTAACATCCATTAACTCCCACTCTGCCGTCGCTGCCGTCATTGCCAGCGACCAGTTTCCGACCGACGATGGGGAACAAACTGACCTTGCGGGTGTTGGGGAACAACCCGATCAACCCGTATTTTGTGACCGGGAACTTGATGAAGAGTGCCTTGATCAGCAACTTGAAATTGATTGCGAAGAATTCCCTGAAGCCGCCGCTTGTCTAGCTGAATCCGAAGATCAACTAGCGGACAACCCGCCGGAAATTGAGTTAACGGAGTTGGATGACGAATTGCCGAACGTTAACGCAGGCAACGTCACACGCACCGCCCAGGGCGGTGGCTACCGGTTTTTAGTAAATGACACTGCCCTAGATCACGCCGACCGGAACAAAGGCGACGGGCTTTGCGAAACTAGTTTTCAGGTTAGCCAAGGCTCCCCAGCGCAGCTGGTCTACACCTGTACCTTAAGGGCCGCCCTAGAAGAGGTTAACCAACTCTATGCTAATGGCGATCCGGGGCCATTCGAAATCGGCATTGCCACCACTGGCGGCCCAGCTAACGATGGCTGGCTAAACACCACCGCCTACGGCGGAGCGGGAGGCATCAGCGTAAACCCAGCCGTAGCGGCATTAAAACGCAACGTCACCCTAGACCCAGATGCCCCAGTTCCGGGTAACACCGCAGACAATCGCATTCAACGCACCAACGCATATACCGTGCGGTTCAACTGGTCCAACTCAGGCGGCAGTTGCGGTTCTCCATCAGCTTCTAGTCACTACAGCTTCCTGATGAGTTGCGCCAATCCCGAAGACACTATGCTCGGTCGCAACGGCGTAAATGTGCCCGGTAACGGATACCCCCATCCGGCGGGGGATTACTATGGCTGGTCGGGTGATGATTTGGGGTTTACCGACATTGGCATTCTATATAATGTGACCGCCCCGGTACTAATTGATTTGGATTATCGGTTATCGATTAACCTTATTAATGACACCTCAGTTGGTAATAACAACCAATCTCCCGTAATTTTCTTTCTAAATGGCCCTAACATTACTTTGAAGGGCCTATACGATACTTTTGGCGAAGAAACCAGCATTTATGTGGGCCCAGCCGCTAGTGATGTCATCATAACTGATGGGCAATCCACCGACCGCACCAGAGACGGTTATGCGGAACGTTTTTTGGTGGTTCGCGGTGGGGCCAAAAACACTACCCTCAAAAACTTCAAACTCAAAGGTTACGATGGTATAGCTCAGTGGAATGGCTGGTGGGTAACGCTAAAAAGTACCTCGCCTGCTAACCCCGTTGATGGTTTCACGGTTGACAATGTGCGTTATTGGGCCAATGCTTCCGGGGTATGTGGTTATGACAACAATATCGGTTGTGGCGGTTCTGGGGTAAAGCTAATTGGTTCCGGAGCCAGTGGCAGCCCAGTTGGTGCATATGTTTCTGGTTTGCGGTTCATAAATAACTTTATGGATAACGTGCAGATGGCAAATAGCAGCACCAATAGTTATTTACTTGATGCCCGCAAAGCAAATTTTATCGCTGGCGAGTGTGGCACCTGGGATGAAAACGAGGTATGTGTGCCCGGCGCGCCTACCATATTAATTGACAACAATACTGTGACTACGGGGTCAAATGCCCCCAATGGCGGTGGCTATGATGTGCGCGCTGCGGGCAATGTTACTAGCCGGTCCCTAATAGCGCTGGCTGGCGGTACCATTGCTGGTGCAGTAACAATTACCAATAATACCTTTCGCAGCAATTATGGCACTAGCGCCAGCGACGGCTTAATACATATATCTAGTTCCGTTACTGGGCCGGTAACAATTAGCAGTAATAAAATCCCCAATAGTGACACCACATATTGCGCCCAAACTACCTGGTCGCAAACTCCCACTTTTGTCACGGACACAAAAGTACCCGTGACGGGGAGTAATGCCTTATTTGTGAACCTTACCGGTGCTATCAGCGGTCCGGTTCTAATTGATAACAACAAAGTTAACACCACCGGCCAATTTACCAATGTCACCGGCGCCTTAACTGGAAACCTAATTATTACTGGTAATAATATTGCTAGCGCTAGTGTGCCCGCTTCAAATCAGGGCTCGGTGCTTAACTTCAATACCACGCAAAAGAGCGCATGGAAAATCGAAGGTAACACCTTTACCAATACCGCCAGCCCTAACCGCACCGATGGCAGCATGTTTTGGGTTAATGGTGTGCAAGATACCGGTAGTAACACTCAGTTATCTATAGCGGAAAACAAGATAACTGGTCAAGGCACCCTGGTATTTCTCAAAGGGGAGAAAAAGGGCAATGTTTCCATCGCTAGCAATTACCTTACTTGGCCCACCGACTCATACGTGGCTGGCCGCATTAACTTTGATGGCGCAATATTCAGCGGCAACTTAAACATTTTCAACAACGTTATCCAAAACCCAAATGGGATGGCACCTGGTGGTTACTCAATTATCAGGTTGCCCAACGCCAATGGAATCACTGGCACCGCCGTTATTGACTCTAACTCGTTCAATAATCTAAATGGTTGTGCTTATGGAGGTAACAACACTTGTACTTCCGGCGGCAACAACCTGGGGCACGTGCTGTTTTTTAACAGCGGTAATAAGGTAATTGGTGATACCGGCAAGCTTTACGTCAAAAACAATTATTTCCAATACCTTAACCCAACCGCCACCCAAGGTACCTCCGCCATTGCCTGGACTGGAGACCGGGCAGAAAATATTAGTGGAGCCTACAACAATTCCGGTTTGTATATCCAAAATAATTATTTTGACTGGCAAGCTAGTCAAGCCACCACCCAACCTATAATCCATTTGCAGCGGACTGGGTTTGCTTATGTGGCTCAAAACTTGTTTAGCCCCCAAACCCCTAACAAAGTGTCTAACGCTACTAACGTTCCGGCTAGTTCAGTTGCGGAAGAAAGCTATTTGAATTACGGCCAAAACGCCACTGACACCAGCACTAGCCCCAGTGATAAAGCTGCTGCCAGCCTATACGGCCACCTGCACCGGTATGATGGCATTATCAATACCTGGTATCCGTCCAATGTGGATAGTGCTGGTGCCCAAACTGAGATACCACAGGCCATAGCAGCCCTTTCAGCTATTAACGCCAATGGCAAACCCATTGCTTACCCATTAAAAGCCAACGGAACCCCCGGCAATAAGGCCGACATTTCCATGGGCGCTTGCATCGCCCCATTACGAGTGTCCCCACCATCGGACATTAGTAATACCGCAGACAATATTCTTAGCGGTTCCCGCTGGCCTAGTACTACGGACCAGCCGCTTACCTACACGGCCGCCGCGATCAATGGCAGTGCCACCCCAACGCGCACCACCTACGTTGCCGCCACCCTGACCCGGGTGGTTGCGGCTGGGACCACCTTGCCCGCCCCTTGTAACGATGGTGAAACCTTCTTCAAAACGAATGCTACCGGCTCGGCAGCGGGTAAATACCTGTGCGCCAATGGCCGGTATGGAAATACCCCAATGCCATCAATCAATCCGACTGGCACATCGGGTAACAGCGTCACGGAGATAGTGCAAGCCGCAGATAACACCTTTTACACTGCCAACACAAGTGGTGCCTGGCAGACCGGGACTACATCTATTGGCGCCAGTACCTCCACCACAGTATTTGTGCAAGATACCCAGCAGGTTTACTACCGCAGCGCCATCACTGGGTTTGGGTGGACGCTGCGCCAATCGGTAGGTGACGCGGTAATGGTGGGCAGTGAAACGCGCCGGTGGGATGGGCAAAACTGGGTCACGGTAAATGACGGCAGCGGCATAACTAACGATATTTTTACGCTGGGAAACCTAACTGCTTACCATTGGGCCTCCAACGCTTGGAATACCACACTCGCGCCCCCGGTAGCTAATGGTTTTAGCCTAAAGTCAGTTGATGCCACCGGGGTTGCCACTGTGTACCAACGCATCAACGGGGCTTGGGTGCCCACTGCCACCTCTAAGAATATTTTCGTAGATGTTTACTGGACCAAGGGCAACACCGCTGGCAACTCGGCAGCGGAGTTGTATTTAGGGCGCTACCCGGTAGTTGGCGGCGTTAATGCCGATGGCGGCACTGCCCCATCGGGCAAAGATGACAATATTTTGGCCGTGGTGCTGCCGCAGCCAGGTGACCCTCGGCTAACGCGGAAATTTGGCGCGGGCGCCTTGCGCGATGGCATTCCAATGTTTGAAACGGTGAGCATTGGCGACTCCCGGTTGGGCACTTACGCTGCCGATGGCACCGAAATTAAGGTGAACACCAAGCTACCTTACCAACCCGCTGTCATCGTAGATCTTGATAAAACGGTAACCAACCAAAATGAGCCAGTAGACCCAACTACCGGCCAGGTTAACGGTTACCTACGCGTGCAGACCATTGATACCAACGTTAACCCGAATATTCCGGCGGCCTCGCACTACTCGCGGTTGGCACAAATTGGCGGTGACTGCTCACCCAAGTTGACCGTGAAACAGGCCGATGGCACGCCTAAAAACTTAAGTTTTGACCCCGGAACCGCTGCGGCCGCCAACCAACCCGGCGTTCCACAACCGTTAGATAGCAATTCCACGGTGGTACAATCTGACCCGACGATGCTGCGCGATATACACTTCACCCTCAGTTCTGACATGCCCCTCAACTTGGCTTCCGTAGTCAAAGCGGTATTCGGTTTAAACGCCTACCAAACTCAAAACCCGGACCGGGGCGACCTAAAAATCAGCGACCCGGAAAACCAAAGCTGGGCGGCGCCGCTTTACTCCATCGTGCCCGATGACAAAGCGGCGGGCACCACCGGTGTGTGCGCGGCTTACCCCGCTGCCGTCGCCCTCGCCGGCACCACGCCGCCAGTTCAAACCCCCGTGATCGAGGCCACCACCATCACCGCCAACCCCACGGCTTTAACCTATTACGCCCAAGATTGGATTACCCGCACGGCTTCAAATCAAATTAGTTACATCGCCAAAAACCTGACTCCCATGCCCGCTGGTACTTATGCGAACCGGCCCGCAGCGGTAAATAACACGTTATTCCCAAATGATGGCAACACTTATTACTATTACCAGACCAACGCCAATCCCAACCCCGCAAACCCGCAAGGCAAATATGAAGTGGTAAATGACGGCACCACGGTCACCTACACCTTTGTGGCTCCATCTTTAGCAACTGCCACGCAACATGAGCTTTACTTAACTTACCCATACAACTCGGCCACGCCCTCAACTGCAATTACGTTCTACCGCTACACCGGCAGCGCTTGGGGCACTGGCGTTGGCTATTGCTCCACCGAATTGAACCTCAACGGCGCGCCCGCAAATACTGGTGGTTGTGGCAATAATGGCAACACAGTTTATGTAGTTGATTCAGATAGCTATTACTATCGCAACGCTAACACCACAACTGCAGCGAGCTGGGTAGCCTACGTACCGGTTACTGGCGATGCTTTTAGAAGTAACGGTAAATATTACCGTTACGATGGCGAACATTGGCGGGAACAAAACGGCACAGATTATATGTTTGCCACGGGTTCCGCTAGCGCCCTGGTAACACCGGCAAATGCAGCAGTGGTGCGGATGGATGGCACCGCAGTAGCCGCCACTGCGTCTGGTAACACGGTATTTGTGGCCAGCACCGGTGAGCTATATGACCGCACTGCCACCAATGGAACAGCGGGCAACAACGTCTGGACCAAGCGAACTGCCGCCACTACCCCAAATGTAACTACCGGCGCCCCGGTTTATGCGCTGAAAACCACCCCTAACCCCACGCCAGCAAGTTTTACTGGGGATAGTTCGATGTTGTACCAGTGGGACAACAATGCTGGCAAGTACGTAGGCAAAACCCCGGCGGTGAATGAAAAGTTTATTTACCCTGCTGCCACACCTGCTAATGCAGTCACGTTAATTAACTGGCCGGGTAATGCCGCGCCCACGGCAGTTAACTCAACCGGTAACCCGCCGAGTGGCAAATTGTTGGCAACTGACACGGGCCAGGTGTACACCGCCACTAACACTCCTGGCAACGTGATGGCGTGGCTGCCCGGGCAGCCAAATGGCACCACCTCAGGCGAATCAGTAATGTATGGCCCTGAAGTGCTGCGCTGGAATGCTACCACTGGCATTTGGGATAAAGCCGCCACCACCGGTGATGCCTTGTTTATTAGCGGCCAGCGTTATAAATGGAATAACAGCACCTCAAAATGGACCCTGACTCCCGGCGCAGCGGGTGAAACGCTTTATGTCGGCGAGCTGACCGGCTCACCAGAAAGCTCAGACACCTACATCTGGGATGCTGCTACCACCAAATGGGTTAAATCAACCACGCCGTTCCAGCCCAGCACTGACTGTAAGTTGGGGGCGCAAATTGTTTCAGTTGAACCGATCGCCATCGGGGTTTACCCGGCCAGTGGGTACTACTTGCCCGGCAATGAACCTTATGCAGTGCCGCAACTGGTAAATAATGGGGAAAACCCCACCGTGGTATACCGCACTGTGCCCAGTAAGGCTGGTTCGGCAGTAACCCTAGAACACCTAGTCGCCGCTACCACCGATGAGCGGGTGGCTACTTTTGAACCCAGCGAGTGGGATGCCGCACCCGAGGGGTACTCCGTGCTGGAGCTGGCAACCGGTTTGGTTTACACCTATAACATTATTTGGGAAGCCGACAGTGACGGTAACCCAACCGCCACCATCGAGTCCGCAAGCTGGCTCGGCACCGCCGCTGGTGGGCAAGTTTTAGTGGCCAGCGAACAACTGGTTTATGAAGCGCCTGGCGCACAATGCGTTGGCCCAGATTGGTGCGCCCAAGACCCGGCCCTGATCAACCACATATTCTTGGCAAGCAGCGGCACTGAGTACCAGTACGATGGTGCAACGTGGGTCCCCGTGACTGGCAACGATGGCGACTTAATCTACCTGAAAGCAACCGGCCAAACTTTGATGTGGGTTGACGGCGATTGGGCCGAAACGCAGCCCCAAGATGGTGATTCAGTTTTTGTTGCGGCATCGGGCACCATCGAAGCAGCGGGCACGGTTTACGAATACCGCGATGGAGCTTGGGCCAAAGCTAACGGTACCCTTGATGAGATTTTGGTTGTCACCAGCGACACCACCATTTACCAGTGGGCACCTCAGCCGGACCCACCGGGCGGTGGCATGTGGAAAGGCGTGGGCGGCAGATACCCCTACCAAACCCTGAAACTATACAGTACCGGCGAAATGTTCTTTTGGACTTGCCCCGCCGGTACCGAAACAGACCCCGCCCCCTGCCCTGGTGGGTTCTGGACGGGGGAGTCGGACTTAGTGTGGCACGATGTTGGCGAGCCGATTTATAGTGAAACCGACTTTGACATTGTGGTGCGGCTCAATGATTCGGGGGTAGTGGCGCTGTCAGTGCCAGCTTTGCAAATTCAAAGCCAGGCCGGGTTGGCAAATCAGCAAGCCGCAAATGCTGGGCACCCCGCTACCGATAATCGCATTACCTTTATCAACCCATTAGCCGTTTCCACCCCTGGTTTCCCGCTAGTGGCAGGGCGTGATGAGGGCCAAACTTACGATGTTCACTTGCGGGGCTTTGATGGCGCTGAGGTGCCCGTGGGGTTGCCGTATGGGGCACCTGACCAACCGCTAGAGTCAACGCCGATAATTGCTGCGCCTCCAGTTCCGGTTGCCACGGTCACCATTGCAGTTACTAAAGCTGACACGATGGAGGCCACTGGCGCAGGTAAATGCGGCGAAACCATGCCGGTGTTGAACCTGTCAAACCTGATGCTGGGCATCCCTAGCCAGGGCATAGTCACGGACCCGGAACAGGTAACTGTGGCAGCTTTAACCAACCCCGGTGCGTATGCTAACTGCAAGGTGCCATTGTCGCACGCGGTTAACAGCCTTGACACCCAGTATGACAAACTGGTGTTGCCGCCCGTAAAAGTGGCAATTTTTACCACGGACCCCCGCCTGGACATGGTCATCTCGGCCTACGGCTTGGCTGGTGCGGGCCAAACTGTGGGGGCTGGCCCCGCAGCGGCTTTGGTGCCGCTGGTACACGCGCCGCACAATAGCGCGGTCACGGCAGCAGCCGCTTTGGCGGCCCCCAACTTAGCTGCCCAGTTCGCTTCGCCTTTGCTTGGTTCACCCCACTTGCGGGTAGTGGCTCCGGACTCACGGGTTACCTTGAATGAGCAAATTTGCTTTATCGGCACGGTAGAAAACACCTCAACGGATGATTGGGAATCATCACTGCGCGAGGTTCGCATCAGTTCCGATGATCCCCGCCAAGATGCCATTGGGACCCGGGGCGGAAGTGAAATCCCAGGCGCGGGTTCCGCCCTGAGTACTGGCCCCACGCTCGGCATCGGGCAGGTGGCCTCATCGGCGGCGGCTCCGGGCACAATTAGGGTGCCCGATGTTGATACCTATTTGTGGTGTACCCACATCTACGTGCGGCAGCCTTCCGGCGGTTGAGCCTGTCGAAACCATAGGAATGACCGGCGGAGTACTAATTAATTAAGTTGTTAAATCGTTACGTGGGGTTAGGGATTTGCTTAAATTTTTGATAGTACCCTAAAGCTAAGTTATCCCTGCTCTGTGATGCAGGTCACAGGCGGGCGGCAAAAGGTAACAGTGGTGCTAAGCGGGTGCGAGGGGGTGCGGCGGAATGACGCAGTTACGTGCCTGGCTCAGTGCCGCATTTGCTTCCAGAGCCGCATCTGCTTCTAGTGCTGCTGCCTGGCATCGCCGCGCTTTGGTGGCGCTCGGGGTTGCCGTAACCCTAGGTGGCATTGGCATTTTGCAGGGCAGCGCCACCACGTTAGCTGAACCCACCGTAGTTTTGATTAACAGTGTTGACTCGGCTGCTACCGATAAAGATTTAGATGATGGCATTTGCGACATCAACCCAGTGCCCAAAGGCGGGTCCAGGGTAACCGAACCAGTTACCGGACAACCATTTTGCACGATGCGGGCCGCGCTGCAACAGCTAAATTCTGCCAAGGGTTACCTGGGCGGCGGTGACATCATTATTGAGGTTAGCCAAGATTGGGTCAATTCCCAAACGGTTACCCCTGCTAGTTGCCCCACCAGCACCACCGCGCCCCAATACCTTTGCGACATTGAACTGGTAGATGGTACCCACGTTAAGAACATCAAGCTCAACATCGCCCAAGCTGGTAGTGGCCAACCCGGCAACCTCAGTTATCGGATGGATACTTCTGCCCCGTACCGCGCAATGCCTGGGCGGGTTTCCAGGCTCAACC
>Ga0268261_10000661_pt1 | contig 22154 bp, 11 predicted proteins | sample TergutNc150P1_FD_190353 | JGI IMG/M metagenome (GOLD analysis project Ga0268261, IMG submission 190353) | Nasutitermes corniger P1 segment gut microbial community from laboratory colony in Florida, USA - Nc150 P1 (SPAdes) (version 2) | ecosystem: Host-associated > Arthropoda: Insects >...
CACACACAAAAATATCATGAAAGCATTCACCACACTATAATATTAATATTTTATTATTTATATATAATACACATATATATATTTTTTTTTGCTGTGGCGCTGCGACCCAACGCGGGTCATGGCTTCCTCATTCTTGAGGTTTCTAGATCACACAAGACGACGCACCACAGTAGGTAGGACTCCTCTAGACGAGTGATCAGCTCATCGCAGAGACCTCTACCTGACAACACACAACACTCACAACAAACATCCATGCCCCCGGTGGGATTTGAACCCACGATCTCAGCAGGCGAGCGGCCGCAAACCTACGCTTTTGACTGTGCAGCCACTGGGACCAGCATATTATATATATAATTTTATTAATATTATATTAATATAATATTACTTATTTTGCTTTTCAACAAATTTCAGTTCTACAAACAGAAGAAACTGTTATTGTGACATGCAATTACTGCTATACCTTTCATGAAACTGCAAGAAAATTACAGCCACCTCTCCATGGCTGAAACCTAACAACCAATGCATGAAAGACCAAGTATGATATACAGAGGACAAAAAAAGCCCCAAAAGTAACAATGCATTCAATTCAAAAAACAGAAAAATTTAGATATGTATGTTTAACAGTCAATCATTGCATGAAACCAGTTCTGTGACGTTACACTTGGTAACATGAGTGTATAGCGTACGTAAAGGTGCAGTCAGCTGAGCTCCTGCAGAGGCTGTCTTCAGTTTTGAAGTACACTGTATTTACTTCAGGGACATGCTGTATATACAGGCCTGCACAAATATCTCAAATGTCACAGGTTTTTTAAATGTGCAAAACTGATCAATTATTTTGATTTTCCTGAAAGCATATCCATGATGCAGGCAGTTACCAACTTCTCACCACAGACACCTTGGATCAGTTCCTATGCAGTCCATGATGGATTTCTGGAAAACAAAGTGGCACAGGAGCCAGCTCTGTCTCCATGCACAGGGAATTCTCATTTTGTCAGGGATATATTTCTGCAAAATGTCGTGCAAACTGAAATTGTGCAAATCTAACACAAAATTCCTATTTAAAACAGCATATTTTCTAGGGGTTAGGGGATTCACAACCTCATCCTATATAGTGTATGACCATAACACTAGTGGGGGGCAAGTGGTAGCGCAGTTGGTTGAGGCACTGTGCTACAAGTTGGAAGGTCGCGGGCTCGATTCCCGATGGTGTCGTTGGAATTTTTCATTGACATAATCCTTCCGGCCGCACTATGGCCCTGGGGTTGACTCAGCCTCTAACAGAAATGAGTACCAGGAATATTTCCTGGGGTAAAGGCAGCCAGTGCATAGGGCTGACAACCTTACCACCTTCATGTGCCAACTGTCTTGAAATTTGGGAGCCTCAAACTCTTGGAACCCTCAGGGCCTGTCCAGGCTTGTAATGGGATTGCTTTACCTTTACCATAACACTAATGGACCTACTGATGTGTGGAGTATATATGTACTGTATACACAGTATACATACATTTCTATACTATATAGTTATTTATTTCTAATACAATAACATGGAAGACTCATATCTGTAGTTTTTGGTATGGCTCATTGCGATGGGACTGTGGTAGTCTTGCTACACAAACACCTTAGTTCCTGACTTAGCACTTTGTTTAATTCTGTCAGCATTATAATGAATTGTACATACGCTAACATGAGTGAATATAACATTACAGCATATGCCAACAATCTGTTCACCTTTTTCCAGTCAGCTTATTATGCCTAATGTCTCTTCAGTCGATTTTTCACTTGGATTGCACTAAGTGATGTAGTTTAATGTTTCTCACTCATATTGGCAAGAAAACACAATGCTGTTGGAGAGGAAATTACATGAGTCACGCGCTTCTATCACCACATTAACAATCCATACACGTGACTGATGGCCTGACAGTAAAATTACTGTCTGCTAGCCTCTGACAGCAGATAAGTGTGGACATGGATCGTCCATGCCAAAATGTGTTAAATCAAAAATTATTGCGTAAATTCAAAAAGTGGTGTAAATTTTCAAGTCACATCAAGGCAAAATCACGCAAACAGAAATTGCATAAAATGAGACATGCCTAGTGGTTTCCCCCCTTACAATAATTATTCTTCCACACTCATCTGTGACTGGCAAAGATGTGTGACAAGCCAGCATATATTCACAGCCTTAGTTCTCAAGTTGAGAAGCCTGAAGGAACAAAATAAAAAGAAGCCACTGGGCAGACCTAAGCATGGATGGGGGGATATTAGGTCAGGGTCTTGGATAAATACAAGACAGGACATGGAATGAATTCATCTAGGTCAGAACAAGGTCAAGTGGCAGGCTCCTGTGAATTTGGTAATGAACCTTATGGTTCCATTCAATATAGAAAATGTCTTAACTACCTGAGCAACTTCTCATGGAAGACTCTGCTTCCTGGAGTTAGTCATTGAGTTGACTGGCCTTCTTGAGCACAGTGGCAACAAGATGAACAATGTTACGGGCATGAAGCAACTACCAGTATGTTATCTCCACTAGACAATGACAAATTGAAGCACGCATTCTCTACTAAGACACAAAACAGTCATATTCCACCAAAAATGGAAAATGCTGCAACACTTATATAGTGGCAAATGAAGAATCTGCCTCTGTCAGTACTGTGACATAAACTAATATGTTTTATCCATGCAGCTGAACAGATGCACAACTGAAGATGCCAGTGTACATGCAGCCTTGCAGTGAATAAGTTTAACTCTGGTCCATTACGGTAATACATGTTAATCTCTGTGCTGGATCTCAAAACAGAAGTATACTTACCATGTTCACCCACTCAATATCTGCGCTCTCATTTAAAACTTCTTCTGGCCCATAGTCTGCAAGCACAGGCTCCCCCTTTAAACTCTGTTTCCTTCCAAGCATCATGTTTTCCTGCAACACAGGAACACCAGATCACTATCATTAACATTTAACATAGTGGTGAGCAACTCACAAACTGCATATATACAGACAAAAATGTACCCCGTAAAAACTAAAAACATATTAGTACATAAAGATACTGATAATCAACTCAATTTGCTCAATTTGCACACTTTGAAACACACATGTGCAATTTTAAGTCATTAAAATGCACATTATTACATGCTGTATCTTTGTTAACATTTATGTAAAATGCACAAGGTAAAGCTCTGTCTGCGCCATGATAACATATGGAGAGAGAAGAGGCACAGTTCCACTCATTAACATCAGTAGCAGAACGAGGTGACTGGCCAACTTTGTGCTCCAGCCACCTTATTGCCGCAGAAATAACCACCATTACCCACCACACAGAGGCTGGATGGGCCCCAGAGCTAGTCTGGACATTCTGGTGAAGACAAAAATCTCTTGCCCCAGACAACCCAGCCCACAGCCCAGTCACTCTACCAACTGTGTTACCCCAGCTCCAAAAATGTATGTAAAGGTAAAAGTAAAAATGTCTGGTATTAATCACACACAACACCATGAAGAACTGTGGGGAAATGGAGGTAGAGTTCCATTCACTCAACCTTGGCACTAGATGGAGGCAAGTGGTCAGCTTTACACCCTGGCCATTTTAACCCTGGGGGAAGAGCCTCCAGGACCTACTGGACAGGATTCAGCTGGGTGGCCCCAAAGCTGATGCACACACAGTTGTAAAGAGAATTCCTCCCCTGCCAGCCATCATCTGCCCCACAGCCTGGTCATTACACTAGGCCTAATATTAACAACAAAACACCAAAATGTGTCCAGAAAAAAGTAAATTTTATTAACATAATTTGCCTTTGGTCCAGACAGTCTATTCAGTTTCTGCACCGGCCCTTGTGCTCACATACCATTCAATATACATCACAACAACAAATAATTTCAAGCCACAATAATTAAAATTTTGTTAAAACTGTGAATGATAGATTTGTTTAAATCATTATCCTTAATCACATACCTGAACACAATATCCAAAATGCAGCAGAGACAATAATTACTGCAGCAGTGTTCACAAACACATGAAAATGCTCACTGGTTCTTCACACATATTTCACTGTTCTACCTTGCAATTCACTGATCAGAACAAAAATTTTCAATCTTTAGTTTAAAGCCAACTATGTACACAAGGTTGGGACTACCCAGCTCCCTTCAGTATGTACAAAACATGTGTTGGCTCCCATTATCAAGAGGTTCAATACAAGTCGAAGTACCAAAGGTTTACATACATGGTTATATGTAAATGGTGTGTATATTAAAACAGAATTAAAACACAACAATATACAATCGATGGTTTAAAACTCAATGTTTATTATAGCCTTAAAAATGTACTGTTAAAATATGTTACTTCCAAAATAGATCAACATAAATGAATATATACAGAAGACCAGCAGTATGAGTAATAAACATCAAGTCATGGACCTATTGTATAGTCCAGCATGCCATACTTGCATGCTGATAACATATGACAGTGTTGTGCTCAACATCCACCAAAAAAAAAAAGAATAAATAAAAATAAATAAATAAAATGAAATGGTGAAAAACATTATAACCAGCCCTCCCATATGTTATCAGCACATTGAACATAACAGCAGGTTCAAGACCAAATGTCTGTTACTCATATTACTGGACATCTACCCATATTCACTGACATGTATTTTGGATGCAGCAATCATCTTAACAATAATTTATTCAGGATATACTATACACACTATTTAAACCATCACACATGTAAACATTTGGTACTTCTGCTCATATTTAACCTCTTGATAATGGGCCAACTGGGCTACACCATCTTGAAAACACATAAAAGGTACTCGGTTCATCCCTAGCTTGTGTATGTATTTGGCTTTAAACTAACGTGTGATAAAAAAGCGCGTGGAAAAATGCAACACTGCACGAATGATTTTCAGATATTTCAGTGTGATGTACAGCCTCAGTGTTATTCAGAATTTTGCAAATATTATATGAGTTTTTGTTTACAAATGACATAAATTTACATAAATCAACAAATGATACTACATTGTGTAAAATACGCATTTCTGTTTTTGACAAAGGTAATAAACACTATACGTACTAAACATCACAAAAGCTTGCCATGTACAATTTAAATGCTAAGCTAATCAAACTTGTCAAATAAATGCTGTGGGCTTTACTGAGGTCCATATTTTACATCATAAGTCACTTTTTTTGTGAGTGACAAGCAATAAGAATTTCAAGAAACGCAACTGTAATAAATGAAGTGAACAAATTTCACTGAAATCCACTGTGCTGATCGAGAGATGGAACATACTGACAGACAGACATGTCCTTCCCATTATTCTTCTTTCTATGCACTTCATTTAGCAAAATAAAAAATAAACTTAAATGAATGTCACCAACTTACAGTCGCCAGTAATAATCTGTTTTATACTTTTAACAGTGATATTACAATATCTTGAATAAGGGCATCTATCCATAACACTTTATACAACTGTCACTTCCTGTACTAGCATTACGTATGGACATGTTATTTAACATTGTTTCTTCCACATAAGAGACAGACATATTTATTACCCGGAAAAGCATAAAACCCGACCTTTGCGTCTCTTTTTCAACCGCCTAAACTGCCATAATGCTACACTACAAGCAACATCTTCAGTACATAATCCTTACTTCTTCACTCCTGTTATAACCACATTTGACAATCCACCTGTCAGTAATTCTGAGTTTACTGTACGGTCGAAACCGTAACAGTAACGCAGCCTACTTTCAGCCGACTTAACGAAATTTTAACGGGCTTATGATATGCGCCGCGCTTAAGGAAACAAAAAAAAAAAAAGTGTACAAGGCACATCACGTACCGTCCTATAACACCACGGATTATCTATTTCCCGATATCTGTGCCCTGTGCACAGAAGACTAGTGGTAGCTAAATCGCAGACGTATTCCGTGATAGAATAACATTGCACCATCTCCCTTGAGTTCGGTTTCCGTGTTTTTTGCGGCGGCGCAGTGCGCGCTGGCATGTAACGTACTATGGAAAATTTATGGATATAAAATTCGCGGTTATTCGTCTAGACACTGTTAACCACAAGTAACCACGAATCCCTTGAACAGTTTTAAAAAAACTGTGATGGCCACGAAGAAAGGGGCTGCCAATATAATGAAATTAATTACCCATTAGTGGAAGAAATAAACCTACTGTGTATCTAAAAATTAAGTTTTATAATTCTACGTTATTTATGTGTTACTACCATAAATATAATTGTGAATAAAATCGTTTAGATATGTAATTCACTTTTCTTTTAGGCCCTGGGTTGTAATATTTTGTTTCGGGTAGCGCTAACATATTGTCTGAATTCGGAGACGAGCGTTTCAAAGGTGTGCTACTGGCGTTAACAGTGTGTTTGGATGTGTGGGGATCCATGGTGTAGGGAGGAGTTGATGTAGGTTGTGCATCAGTTAAATTTTGATCGCTAATAGTCAAGACTGTAATTTATAGGTATAAAACTGTTTAGTGTAAGTAAAATGAATGTGATTAAAAGAATAAGCATGTGATAGTTGAGCATGGACTGGTGTCATAGCGCTTCATTTTTAATGTCTGTGTTTATTACAAATTATTTATTTGGTGTGCGGACTGTTGTGTGGAAATTCTTTGCAGCGAACATTTATTGTATGTAGAAAGATGTATTAGTTACGACATCAATGAGGAAACGACGGACTTACTTTATAAGGCATCAGTCCCCCCTCGCCCTTTTTTGTTAACTTCTCTCACAGGTCAGTACATCCATCAACAAATGCGCTTAATACAATAAAATTCATAACAATTATTAAAACTCTCACATGTTTTGGCACCGGGATGATATCCTTAGGGAGTTACAGATCAAAGAAGAATAAGCCCAACATGTAAGTCTAGGTATTTCAATGCCTGTATAGAATTGTTTAAAATGTCTGACTTGTGTTTTATTAAGTGCATATGTTGGTGGATGTAGTGATTGTAAGAATATGCAAGGTACTATTGGTATAAAATTCTTTTCCAAGTGTTTTATGAGTAAGTATAAAACCTCTTTTCTTATTGCTGCTGTAAGTAAATTGTTCCTTATTTTATATTTCTTTTAGACAGTTGCACCTGTAGTTACTATTGCAGTATGTCATCAGGCCGACCCATAAAGTGTGTTGTTGTTGGCGATGGGACAGTAGGAAAGACATGTATGCTGATATCATATACAACAGACAGCTTTCCAGGAGAGTATGTGCCCACTGTGTAAGTATAATTGATGCTTATTTGTGTCTAATAAGATAAGTTTTATTCAGTGTATTGATTTGAGGTTAGTGCTTTTAATGCAGAGCCTTCCTTATTTTGTGATTGTTTTATACAAAATATGGAAAAATGGCATGAAATGGTATTACAGTAAGTGAGTTACTTGTGCACTGGTCATGGATGTCATGCAACCATCCCAGTGACTTAATATTTTCACATGAAAGAACAGTCTGAAAAGACTATAGCATGAAAACACAATTATAGTAAGTAAGTAATTAGTATTAGTAGTAGTAGTAGTAACTTTTATAAAGTATATTTATTGGGACATCGTGGATTGTCACAACACACAACACCACACATTGTTTTGGATTCTATCTGTTTCCATCTTCAGGTGAGGGAACACCAACCTAAAAAACTGACCATAAGACTGATACAACATTAACTAACAGTGGTGAGAAATAACTCAATTATATTCATTAAACTAATAAAATCCACATAAACTGTAATTACCAAAGCCAGTAATTATGGCAAGGGCCACCAGTTGCATTAACCTAAAAATTATGAAATTGACGAAAAATGCAACATTATGAATATAATGTTTTACCCTTGAAATGGCCCCCTCTGTTGGCAAAGACAAGACCCAACAACACAGTCAGCATAAATCGAGACTGTAACCAATTCTATTCCGTATTCCAGTTCCCTGCTTATGACTGGAAACCAAATGGGGGAGATTTCCCAACATAGTTCGCTTAAGGGCTTATCAGAACGTGGCACATTGACAGGTGCCTTGTTTTTCCTGTATATAGGGTTGGCCTGTAATTGCAGAAATTCTGCTTCTGTCCAACTAATTTCATGACCTTCTTCAGAAGCATGTTGTGCCAATTTTGATATGGTTAAATGTCCTTTCAGATTACATATATATTCCCTTAATCTTCATATTGAAATGAATGTATTATCTTTCAGATTTGATAACTATTCGGCACCTATGGTTGTGGATGGTATTCCTGTAAGTTTGGGTCTGTGGGACACAGCAGGCCAGGAAGACTATGACAGACTACGCCCTCTTTCCTATCCTCAGGTAACCAGTATTTTCAGGACACAGCACAACAGGACACTGTTGTGAAATACGACATCAATCTATAAAGTTCCAGGACTAATGCTATCATGAAAGTATTGTTTGGCATACAAATTGTAGCAGGTTTCTGTTGATTCATTTTATGACTGCCAGGGGTTAGTGGGAAAGAGTTCTACCTCATTCAGGTTATCTGTAGCAGGCATGCATGTAAGTTGTGTTTTGTTTTATTGTGTTGGAGCAGTAAACAAACACTTTTTTTTTTGTTTGTTTAAACTTTGGAAACCAGCTACAGAAGTACATGAAATTCTTGAAACTGCATATGAAACTCTGTCTTGCATTGAAAATTTTGAAAGATTGAGAGCGGACATGAGGACTTAAGAGATGTTTCAGAGTCTCGAAACAGTTGCAAAAGTTTGTGAACTGGTGGTCAGAGAATATTGAATGGCCCTGAAATAGATGGGGAATAAACTGTACAGCAACCAGGAGACAACTTGTTGGATTCGTCCCGAAGCTTTACATGGGGATTGTTTTTCAGTCTTACGGATGAGCAAAAGGAATGCAGACTCACAACTTGTGAAGATTTCATCTAGATCTTTCAGATCTATCCAAACTTTCTGCGTTGTATCATTAACCCCTTGGCAATGGAATTAAATGACTGCTGGGAACTTAAGAAGACTGGAATTGAAATGAGAGCTGCATAAGGATTACTGTTAAATTCCCTTGCCTTGACCTGCACTAGGTTTTGAACCGCTCACTGCGTGATGGGTCTACCTGTCATTAGGTGCCAGAGGGTTAATGGAGGTGAGTGTTGGGTGTCTCAGTATGATTCTGAAACAAAACGTTATAACACAGGTAAGAGTACAGAATCATCACCGAGGCCCGGGGTGTTCATTTGCCAAAGTGCAGGATTGAAACTTTTTTATAAAGATGGTGTGATCCAGAAAGAATTGGAGTTTGAAATGAAAACCATTGAACTGTGAAATTAATGTACAAGTGCCAGAAAGTTTGCTGAAGTAGATTTCAAGGGGTCAAGCTTCATTTTTGAGAGGCAGAAGAATGAAACTGCCAAACAAAATTTACTTTTTTTTTTTTATGCCTTCAATAGCTGGTTTGTGCAATTTTTTAGAAAGTTCTAGAAGTATGTTGCTGTCATGGGAGATTATTTTGGGGGAAAATAAAACAGTGTTCTCCTTTTGTATGTGTCTGTTCTTATAGACAGAGTCCTGGAACTTTATTGTTTGAGGTTGTGTGTGCATGCAGATTGAGCCTGCAGTTCATTGCTACATGATAACTGGAGAGAATGCAGATAGTTCATTCAGGTCTGAGCTGTGAAAGGAGCAGCTTGTAGTGTGACTGTGTTGCTGTGCTCCTTATGATATGTCATGTGATGTCATTGCACTTGAACTAATCTAATCTGTCAGCAAGTTTGGATTTCTTGAAGAAATAAAAATACAGCCAAATAGAAGACAATGTATGGGTGTCTGATTGCTAAAACAACTGTGTGTGACTTGTGGCATTTTCAGACAGATGTGTTTCTGATCTGCTTCAGCGTGACTAGTCCATCTTCTTTTGAAAATGTTACATCGAAATGGTACCCTGAAATCAAACACCACTGTCCGGATGCACCCATGATATTAGTAGGTGAGTAAACATTAATCACAGAATTGATTTCATAGTTCTTTTATAGGATGTTTTAGAGGTGATGGGGGTCTATTTAAGGATTATTATGTCATGGGAGGTGAACCAATTAAGTGATACTGTTATTTGATGTTTGTAGGACCAAGCATCATAATATATTTCTATAGTAAAACCAACCAGATGCACAATATCTAAAGTTTATTTTATTTTGGAACAACACTCTACGTGTTTCGGACGGTCTCTCCGTCCATAATCAGGAGTCTAAAGCTGTACATACAGCATCAGGCATATGTCATACAGATTCTGTGGCTGCTTGCTAGCTACCGTCCGAAACACATAGAGTGTTGTTCCAAAATAAAATAAACTTTAGATATTGTGCATCTGGTTGGTTTTACTATAGGAATGATACTGTTATTGTTTATGCTGCTGCCTCCTCTTGCTTGTCGTGGGTGCATAACTACACAGTTCATTTTTGTTGTAAATTGCAGTTTTTTTTTTTTTAATTATGACTGTGTTTTTAAGAATGAAAGGCCAAGAAAACAAGCATCAGATTTTTCATAGGACGGCTAGCTGTTAAGGTGTTCAATCATATGTGTGACTCATGCTGTGTGTTGTTAAAGTGTTGAGTCATTTGTGTGACCGTCCTTTCTTGCTGTCTATATTAATGTTGCCAGCAAATATTTCAGACTTTCTAATGTGACCATGAGGTCCAAGCAGTGACCGTAGGAGCCATATTAGTCCAAACCTATGAAGAGTTTACAATAAGTAACTTTCCTCAAGACCTGGTTCAGATGATACATGTATGAGATTTGAGTTTCTGTTAGCAGTGTTGCTGAAGATTGTAGTCTTCTGGGTTGTTATGCTGTGTTGAATAGTTAACGTTGTTTCAAAGAATCATACTGTCTTCAGCTTCAGGGTCAAGCAGAAGAAGTGGAGTGACTTTAACTGCTTGACTGCAAAATGAAGGCACTGTGATTTTCCAGAACATAAGTAACTGCCTACCAGAAGATGTGGTACAACCTCCTAGAGCACCTTAATCTTCAGAGGGTTTACCTGTTATTCGTCGTTCTTTTGGACTTGTATGTTGAAGTTATAAGTGTGTCAAGAGTTTCTTGCACATTACAGGTTTCCTGTTCCCTTCTTTCCTTTTACTTCTGGAGTCATTGTAGCTTCATACCTTGTATCATTTAGCTAGCATCTTCTTATTTTTACTGTATTTTATTTTTACTGTATGTGTGCAGTCTGCCTACACCAGTGCATTACCATCCAATGGAAATGCTCAGGGATGCAAGTAACACAAATATTATTATGACATAACCATGTATTAATAAAATTTACTATTGAACAGCATACAGTAGATGACAGTGAGGTAGTACATATTGCAAGTCTTGAGCAAACTCGCAGGTACCATATACCTGACTTGGCTCCTTGGCTTCATATGTCGTTTAACAGTGTCCATACAGTGCATTCAGCAAAATTTCTGCTTGGTGCGGTGTGCCAATATCTTCTCAAAACAAAAGACACCATTACTCACCACAGCACCAAACAGGGATACTGACCTGGACAGAACTATCCCAACCAAAATACAGAATTTTGAGGTCCAGGTCAAGACAGAATTTTGAAGTCAGCTCAGGATGTCTCCTGCAGTCAGAATCGCTGTGGATTTTAGGTGAAAGGTGACTTGGATATAGTTAAAGGAACATGGAGAGGGGAGTAATGTATAGCTTCCAACTGGGACAGGTAGTACAAATTCTTTGACTTGACACAGTTGCTAGTGTAATGCTGTGTCAGATGACCTGTAGAGGTGCAAAAACATGATGTTACATCTTGTGAGTTTACAGTTTCATGTCAGTAATCCTACAAGCAGACAGTGGCCTGAAATGGCAATTTCCTTTCACAGAAAATCATCATTACCAGTTCTTTTACTTCTTGTGGAGTATAGGGCATCCATGAAGAGCTTCCAAGCATTGCGATCTCCAGCTATCCCCTTGACCTCATTCCATGATCTTCCTGTATTTCTTACTTTGCCCTCTATTGTCCTTCGCCACGTTCTCTTCGACCTACCTCTTCTTCTATATCCCTGAGGATTCCAATCCAATGCAGTTTTCTCTATTGCTCCTGCTTCTTTACGTAATGTGTGTCCTTTCCAGTTCCATTTTCTTCTTTTTATCTGAATTTCTATCGGTTTCTGTTTGGTGATTCTCCATAGTTCTTCGTTTGTAATCTTATCAGTCCATTTTATATGCTTTATTCGTCTTAAGCATTTATTTATAAATGTCTGCAATCTTCTTGTTATCTGGTTAGTTTTCACAGAAAGTAACACAGTTTAAAGTAATCATCTGTTACTATTCTAAAATAGTCTCTGTTTAAAAAATTGGTAGTTAACGCTCCTGGGGTTAAAATTAATGTAAGTTTTCATTGATTGCTAATCTTGTGTCATTTTGTTTAAAATCCAGGAACAAAAATAGATTTGCGTGATGACAGAGAGACATTGACAGCTCTTGCAGAGCAGGGCCTGTCACCAATAAAGCGGGAACAGGGTCAGAAATTAGCAAACAAAGTGAGAGCTGTGAAGTACATGGAATGTTCTGCCCTCACGCAGAGAGGACTAAAGCAGGTAGGGTTATATGCAAATGGGTCATGTGATATGCACTGAGCACCACATATTGTGGGAAAGTAGGTAATACTACTGTGTACACGGGATATCTAGGCTTTGTATTGATTAATTAGTGAGTAATGAGTTGGAAAGAATGTGGAAGGAAGCACCCTTGATTTTAGGCAGTATTCTAGCATTTGCCTGAACAGAACTGAGGCAAATGATAAAATATTTCTGTCAGGACAACTGGTCTCCTTGCTGAGATTTGAATCCAAAATAAACAAATAGCAATAGTAATTACCTTCATGAAAGTTAAAATAAGCAGTGGGAAGTATGAGGCAGGAGTACTCACAAAATACTTGAACATGGCATTCAGTGATTTATTCTGTTGTTAGGTTTTTGATGAAGCTGTGCGTGCAGTTTTACGACCCGAGCCTCAGAAGAGACGCCAGAGGAAATGTTCAATGCTTTAAAATTCTCGGACTGCACAGAAAGAATGACTGATGCGCAGCCGAGCCTTCTTTATTGCTAGAGTATCTTACATTACTAAGCATTTATAAGACATTCGTTATGGAATGCTATGAGTCTACCAACAGTGGTAGGTGCTATTCCTTGGTGTATGCTACCTTCATCACAAACAGAAATCAGGCATAGGTCGTAGTTTAACGGGTTCTGTTCTGTGCCATATGGTATTTCACGTTACAGTGAAACCTGCCAGAAAACTGGTTACCGTGTAAGAAATTATCCCATTGCTCTGAATGATATTGTGAAGGAACTCTAGACATCCTCTTTGCTCTCTGTATGTTGTTAGTCCTTATATCAGGAATTTTTATGCAATTTCACGTATGGAGCGGTTCATCAATATTGTCGCTCTCCTTTAGCAAACAAAATCAACTTGTATGAACCTGAAAATATACTCACATTAAAGATCTGAAGTCTGCTTTACAAGTGACTGCAGTGATGCCTGTTCTGGCAGCATGCTACATTGAGATGGAAGGGATTTCCAGTGTTTTGAAAACTGTGTGTTCAAGATCAATATCCTTTCCATCGCTGCTGCTGGAAAAGACTTCATTGTTGACAAATGTGATGTCAACATTATGCGTTACCAGAAATGAAGAACACATTCTGATATCTATCAGTTTCATGTACTGGAATGAAAAAAGCCTTACGGACTTGCAAGATTGCAGTATGACATAGCATTTTGATGTATGTGTTCTTGCAGTGTTGCCAGCTGCTAGTGATTCTCAGTCGTATATAATTGCATAGATTCTCGGTGGTTCAGTTAAATGTGGCAGTTGGCAAACTTAAGGAATTGCCAATTTCACAGGTTTCACTGTCTCATACATTGAATGTGTTTCAAAAGGAACAGGGTTTGGGAAGGTTACATACTGGCTTGCTATCTGAAGTTACTAGTTTGAAGCCCAGGCTTATAAAACCCAGCATTGTGGTTACTGGCTGCTCTCTACCATTTATGTTTCATAACGTACATTAAGTTCTGCTGTAACAGTAGTTGTGTTCTTGTGCGACATCTTGTTGTACAAAATCATGTAGTAAAGGAAAACAAAAACCCCTAGGGGAGACTAAAAGTCTTTCACACTGGTTGTTCAAATTGCATAGTAGTCAATATGTATATGTGAAATTTTGCATTATATGCACTGCATCCAACTGTTGATGAATTGCTTTATGACCATTTTGCGTTAACAAAACACGTTAAAGCAGACCTGACTGTCTAATGTTATCAACATGATTATAATATACAGACATTAGTCATAACATAACAGAATTTTATGTAAGAAGCTGTGGTATATACAGGTTATAACTGTGCTTGAAATTGTTTTTCTAATGAAGCATAATTTGTATTTTATACAGTTTTATAAGTTTTAATTTTTTTATATAATACTTATATGTGAGTGTCTGCTTTTACTGGAAGGGTTTTCTTGATTGTTCACATCATCACCAAGTCAGAGATATCAATACTAATCACCCATCACTGGGTTGTAGCAGCCAGACCATGAAGTTCACAACTTCCATCTAGTATCCATTTTTTTTTAATTGGACTTCCACTCTCTGTACCTTGGTTGTATGGTGCTTGTACACTGGTTGCTTTTGTTTTTGTGTAATATCTGGACTACCAACTCAGAAATGCAGTTAGGACCACATTCTTTTCGGATATAATGCTGTGTAATCTGATTGATAGTTTTCAACATTGGGAGGAATATATGCCTTCATCTTACATGAATATGATGGCAATGTGTTCTTCTGAAATGCTCGTTACTGCCTGTGAGATTACACAGTATCACAGGTGAGAGTACACCAGTCGTAATATTCACTGCCCTCAGAACCTTATGTCTCATTGGAAATGTAATTAGTAAAGAGTGTTTTAATGTTGTGCTGTTGAAACATCCATTTTATTGTTTATGACATATTAATCTCATGTTACTGAACACAGTGTTTCTTCACCAGTTGTCTGGTAGTTGTTGCCATTATTTATTATTGCACATGGTTTTGACTTTTTATAAGTTGTGTCATTCAAACACAATTTTAAAGAATGCTTTTTCAGATACAGGCTCTGTCTTCAGCTAAAAGTACAAAAGGTACAAGCATGTTCTTTTGGGCGTATTAGACAGAGCAGCTTTTTGTGTGTCCGTGTTTAGTGGGGCTCTCAGAATAGGCCTCTCTTTTATTTTACCTGAGGAAGGAGGTAGTCATGGAAACATAATTGTTAAAATATTATGTTTTAATCTGACAATGAAAGTCCAAATTACGTATCATAACAACAACAACAGCAATAATAATGATAATGATAATAATAATAAACAGTTAATATTTTCACAATTTTTCCATCACTTGTCAGTACCATCAGTCATTGCTATGCAGCTAACTGGCACATCAGTTAGTGTAGTGTGTGGCTGCCCAGCACATTTGAGATTAGCGATGCAGTTTGAAGCAACTTTTTGGAGGCTCTTTCTCTGCAAGTAAAATGCCCAGAGCATGATGGTGACCACTTGTCTCTGTATAGTCCTGAGGTTAAAAATGAGTCAAACTGTTAACTCCCTTCTCCCATATGCCTTCAAGGCATGTACAGGGACAACTTTATGTTACCTTTATCCTTTGTCGGAGGATGATTATTCATCATTATCACAGTTGCTTATCTTGTCAGGCACATTGTGCAACCCACAGGCAAATGTTAGCTTTTTTAGCTATGCACACATAATGTTACTTTCCTGAACAAATGGATTTTGATGCAGTTGTTATTTTAAATGTCTGTATTAAACTGGTTGAGTGGGTTTGAATTTTTCCCTTCTTGGTTTTCCAAGTGGTCAGTTTTACCTACAGTTGTCATTACTCATTGGTTGAAACATATACAGTGTTCCTTACATACGAATTTTTTCAGCAGAGAACTTCTTACCAGGTAAATGTAAAAAAAAAATGGATTTTGTGTTTGGATGTACTTCTGTAATTTAATCCCAAGCACTTACTTATTAACATTTCAATTACACGAATCGCAAGTGTATGTTATCACCATTACTGGAATATACAATGTCCACACCAGAACTATTTTTTTGCTTTAGTGCTAAAGAAACATTCATGAAACATAAGACTTAATGGATCACATAAAAATGTGAGTCCAAAATTATTGGCTTTTGGCACAGGTGCACTTTCATTGTTTACCTCAGTTGTTCCTTCCACCTCAGGAATCTCATTACAGTCTTCAGGGTTCCATAAGTCACAGCATTTGATTATTATTATTGTTATTATGTACATAAAGTCAACACAACTAAGTATGTGTATCATTTATTGTAACATGTTGTGACCTGTGAAAGGTCAACATCTGGCTAAAATATTTGTTTAAAACATAAGAATGATTCATAATTACTTTTTCAATGGTACTGTGATCTCAATTTACAATTAATGTTTACATCTTACAGTTCTGTGTGTGTTAATAATTAAAATGATTTTAAAACAGTAGGTATGTTGGTAATATAGACAGGTAGAACAATGTAGATAATTCAGTTATTTACATTAGTCTTCCTATCTGTGTATGTAATTCAGCTGAATTATCTACATTGTTCTACCTGTCTGCATCACCAACGTACATACTGTTTTAAAACCATTTTAGTTATTAACCTGTATTTAATTGCAACATGTAGACATGAATTGTATATAGAGATCACAGTACTATTGAAAAGTAATTATGTATCCTTTTTATGTTTTAAACAATTATTTTAGCATGATGATGACCTTGAAAGGACAAAACATGTTGCGTTAAATGATATGTATTTAGTTGTGTTTACTGTTTATTTAGATAATAATAATAATTAAATGATGGCCCAATGGGGTGTCTGACTTAAAAAATATCACAGCATATTGTCTTCCCTGTAACAAATTCTTCAAAACTACATTTGGAGTCAGTGTCTTGCTGCAGCAATTGTACAGAAGGCTTTGGTTAGTAAAAAATGAACACTGAAAATTGTGGAACTGGAAACCAACAATCAATAGGCCACTCACAAGCAATCAAGTGGTCTGCAATGTATTATCAACTTAGTCACTATTCAATCAGCAAGAAATGAATAATGGTTTAAAGGCTTTTAAACATCTGACATTGGAAATTTTTGCATAGAAATCCAATGAAAGTGAACTTCTAAAATGGGAAAACTTTTTACATGGGAAATTCATGTGCAGTATAATTTTAAATGATGGAGTTTTTGGCAGAAGTGCAGAAAGCCATCATTTTACATGAGAAAACTTTGTGTCTGGGAAACACTGTAAATCTATTTGAGTATGGAAAATTTTCATGTTAAGTTACAGTTTTTATCTAACATCTTAAAACAAATCAAAAGACACAGCTGCAGTTTTGTTTTATATTTCTGATATTAATGTTGTTAGTGCAGTATTTAATGTGTTAACTCTTTAAATCATCAACTAAGCAGTATTAACCATTCTTGTTTATACATCCAAGTAAACCCAGCATTTCCATTACAAAGGTCAGTTGGTTGATTGTCAAGGAACAGTTTCTGTTTATATTGAACATTCATAAATGCGTGCTATGGGTGAAATTAAAAGAGGTTTTTTTTAAACATCAAACACAATAGTGAATCCTTATCTGGAGTTGAGGCACAGTGGAAGTGTATACAATATGGCATTCTATTATTCCACTAGACCTGCCTTCAGATCGGGATTCTCCGGACAAAGATCAGTTTATTAAGATTTAGGTAAATGGTCTCTGTTGCTTGTGGTAAGAGAACACGACAGTGTGGGCAAAATGCTGAGCTAATTAATGTTGAAGCAGGTGATACAAATTGTTATTACCACACTGTGAAAAACTGGAAAATTAAGAGTGAAAATTGTTTTCAATTTATGGTGATCAAATAGAATAAATGTTTGAAGGTGTAATGTGCTGCATCTTCAAAACACGGGTAAATCCCTGTATGTAACTTGTAATGGAAAACATGTTTTTTGTGTGTTTGGTGAAGAACAGTGGAGAAGGACAAGAGATTTACCAAGCTGAATGCAAGTAAATTAATACTTCACAAAATTTTTTTTTGTAAAGTCTGTTATTTGTATATGTAATATTGTTACTGAAGTGTGCATTGAATGTTCTGTTCTTTGTGCATGGAGGGTTTTGTCTGCAATGTGAGATTATGTCCACTGGCACAGAGTTTTGTGCAGCAAATCCAGTGTTCTTCTTTGTGCCCCATAAATGAACCAAAAGTCTGAAAGAAAGGCAATTCATGTGACACTGAAAATAAAGTTAAAATCTTATGGATTGGCTAAGAAGTGCAACGGATTTGACGTAGAATGGAATTTGGTTGCATATATATTGTGGGGCTGGAGAGAAGTTGAGTCAGTGTACCATCACAAAGTGATCAGTCTCTTGTTCTCGTGGGCATTCTGTCAAGACAGCGAGATAGTTTTTTGACATGACTGACCACTGTGTAAGTGACTCACAAATGCTATTCCAGTTTGTGTCAGTTGTACCTATATGGAAGACAGATTTTGGCTTTGATTTTGTGTGAAGTTTATTTACAATATAGGGTAGATGAAAAATATAATTGCACTTGGTGTAGTTGTTTAACGGTTCTCTGTCTCCTCCCAGACAGCTTCTTACATTGTCACTTTCCACGCAAGGGCTCTGTTTGAAGTCTTCTGCCATGGTATGATTGTGCACTGCATGTTATGTCTTTGCTGTTTCCTTTTTTTTTGACAGCTGGCCTAGTAGTTCACATTTAGGAACAACAGACGACAGGAGTTTTATATTTTCCCACCCTATCACGGTGTCTTGTATTATCCATATTACTTCGTAGCTTACGGGAGTGAGGACAGAAAAGAGAAGGATGGGGAAGTTTCAAAGTCCTTATATAATGATGCACAAGGAACTGTAAATTGACCACAACCAACATAATTTTGTATTCTGTTTGGAGAATTTCATGCCATCGTTATTATATACAGTATGATTTGTTTTAATTGATGTAATCAAAGGGTGCAATACAGTACTGTGTACTGATTTACAGTTTATTACCATTGCATTTGGCAACTGTTCATGACAATGCAATTTTGCAAAATGTAAGTGGACTCATTTTTTTTAATTGCTTCACTTATTATACTGATGTAATGATGTTTATGCTTATTTATGTATGTACAATAATTTTGTGGGTGTGTGTATGTGCTTCTAAGCAGTTTGAAAACATTTTAATGACTCTGTATGTTCCTGCTGGTGTATATTTCAGCTGATTTTATTCCCGGTGTTTGAACATTTGTGGATCTTAAGTTTCATCCAAGTAATATTGTGTATCACAGCATAATTTTAGAACCTGCTGCATTTCTATTTTAGTGTAAGAAACTTGTCTGTGGGCATTACACATTATTGTTTAATTTTGTTAGTGAACAATGGAAATGGAGGAAGTAGTGCAGGAGATAATTCCAACAAATTTTTCAGGTAATACAATTGTGTGGGTTAGGTTATAACAGTCATATTCTTTCTTGAGTTGAAGAAAAGGAGTCCCATTTCTGACCTCTTTTTCATTTCCTTGAACTGTTACAACTTCTGCTGCCTCCAGCATATTTCGCTGTATTTCTTTTTAGTTTTCTAGCTGTTATCTTCACAGGAATGTCGGTAGTGATTAACGTGTGATGTCCTTCACTAGTGACAATATGGACTGGTTGTCAGGAGCCAGAGGGATTCAGCTGGTTGCGCTGTGAGGAATTTTAAATTTTGTTTTAAGGATCCAATTGTTGATGTGTTTGAATCCAAATTAACTTGTTTTCTTGCATCTTGATGTGATGTTTGTGGCCTCTCAGAGTACACCAATGGGAAACAACATATGTATATATGTACAGTAGAGTCCTGACTGTCCAGCATAATTGGAGCCGGTGTGTGGTCATATTACCAAAAATGTCGGATAACGTGAAACAAACCACAGATTAAGTGGAATTGCAGTATAAGTACAAATTTGGTTTATTAATAATTATTATGCAGTACAACTAACATGATGGAGAACACAGCACTTATTTATAGAAATAAATTTCAATCAAGTAAATGGAACAGGAGATTTTAAATAGATTAAATTCATGCGCACACAGCACAAAATTGTAAGTGGCACATCGTGTGGCCCTGTTGCATAAGGCAGAATATGGGATAACTGAATGTCGGATATTCATGACTCTGCTGTATTTTTATTTTTCTGTAGGTATAATTGTAATTATTTTTGGATATCTCATGAAAATTGATATTATTTTAACAGTATGTGTTTAGTGTGTTTCTTTTTCAATTTTTTATGATAGTTGAGACTAGAAATTAGTTGATATATTCTTAGTGTGTTATAGTAATGTGATTGTGTCTTAATATGCATTTTAATCTACACATTTAACATGCACATGAAGTCAGAATTCAGAATGTCTTACTGGCACATTTGATGGACCTGTTCACATAGTGGATTTTCAGTTGTTATGACAATGTGTGCTGCAATTTGTTTATGTGTAATGCCCTGTTTTGCATACATATGGGAGCCTCAGATTTAAGTGCTGCTTTCTAGTTTGACTTGGCATTACTAAGTTCTGAGAAAATAATGTAGATGCTGTCTTGTTAACTAATGTGTCTGCCATGTGATAAACATTACATAAAAGTTAGGGAAGTTGCTTACTAGCCTGAAGTACTGTACAAAAGACACTGTGTTACAAAGGGTACGTAACATAATGATATGGTTTTGATTGTGTGTATAATTTCTTAAAGTTTTGCAGCATAAACATAGGACAGGAGAAGGTGAACACAGGTGATGGAAATTACAGTTGAAGATTTGGTCTTCTAGGGTGTTAGGCTGTTTGGTGAGTAATTAGATTACCCACTATACAGGATCCTCATCACTTCTCTGCAAACCTCAAATTTCAAGGTTAAAGTTGGTCACCAGCCCCCGCACCCTACTTATTTTGATGTAGCTCCCCTTTATGAACACCAGGAACACATTAAAAATGCGCAGATAGCCTGTAGACAGAGCAAGTGTCAGTTTGTAGGAGTGAGGAAGAACTTAGAGCAGAGTTGGGTGCTTGGCAAATGACTAGGGGAGGATCTGTTAATTCTTCACCAGAACTGACAGTGAACTCCTAAATTATTCACATTTTTGGCTTATAATGTACATCATTCATAACCTCTTGTTTACTTATTTACAATAATATTTTCAGTTTGCATACCATGCAAATGTGCACTTGGACACTTCATAAAGAATATGCCTCATATTTGGAGGTCCTTGAAAAATTAGTCTGTTATATAAACTTTCAGAGCTAATTGTGTATTGTGTGCAGGAATTACTTTTTATGAGGGAAGTGTAGGATTTTTTTTTAATAAGTTCTTTTTGTGCCATAAAAGTTATGAGTGCTGTAAGTCACATGGTTGAGCTAAGGAGTGAGTTAGCATCTTGATGTGTGCCGGAAATGAAACTTAAGACACTTAAAAACCAAATGGAGATAGACACACATTTGGTATGCTGTAGACACACATTTGGTATGCTGTTGATTGTTTATGGTCTTTCATGTTTTAAATTTAATATCTTTTATTTTTGATGGTTGTACGCATATACCAACTAAAATGCCCAACATGCAACATGAAATACATGGGACAGACGGGTAGATCATTTTATTTTTGAGCTGGACTGACCTAATCATTAAACAGTTTGACTACAATCTGGACAGCCAGTTAATTTCCTACCTGATACAGGACCTAGCTCTTGACCACCATGTCAGAACTGATTCTGGGACCCAGCCACCTTCTAATGCAATGGGTAGCAGTGTGAAGGGGCTGGAACTTGAAACCAGTGTCTTGCATGGGGGTGATGCATAGAGTGTGTATACCTTAACACATTGAGGACGGGGTCATTTAAATTGTTTAAACGCCTGTTCCCGGGGTTTTTAACAATTTTAACCCTTTAAGCGCTGAATTAAATCCCATCTGCTATTTGCTGGTATTATTAGCTCACCATTTTCTCCATGTTAGCAGGATAAGGGTTAATCAACTTTTATACTGTGTTTCTTTAAAAATTTATAACAAATTTGCTAACTATTTTTGTGAACTGAAATTTTCAGGAAATACTCACCAAAGACCCTAGTAGTGCTTGAGGGTGTGATA
>Ga0268261_10000662_pt1 | contig 22102 bp, 24 predicted proteins | sample TergutNc150P1_FD_190353 | JGI IMG/M metagenome (GOLD analysis project Ga0268261, IMG submission 190353) | Nasutitermes corniger P1 segment gut microbial community from laboratory colony in Florida, USA - Nc150 P1 (SPAdes) (version 2) | ecosystem: Host-associated > Arthropoda: Insects >...
ATTGTTTTTAAGCTTAACAAATAAGTTTCTGAGCGTACTTACTGTTTCAAAAATGGTTTGTTTCAACTCCTTCTTCATGTTTCCGCTTCTTTCTCTCGTTAACACTACTAGATTGAGAGCGTTCTTGATACCGTCATCCACTTCGTCCGCCATTTTGACGCTGTATGTATGTATGTATGTATGTATGTATGTATGTGTGTGTATGTATGTATGTATGTATGCATGCATGTACGCATGTATGTATGTATGTTTCTACACTTACCTTCAAGTGACTCATTCCACAGAGTTAGCTTCATAATAAACCAACAGTTACATCCAGCAAACACAACTTTTATTTTGGTTCCTCAACAGATATAATTATTCGTATCAAACACTGAAAGTGCAAAGTGATTTGCTAGCAGAGACAATGTCACAAAAGCTACAAAGCAGAACTGTTCCTGTCAGAGTACCTGCCCATTAAAAATTTTCCAAATAATTTTGATGTGAGAAAACTGGAAAAGTGACTCCTTTAACTTTAGAACAGCTTGCAATGCTTTCATTCTCAAAACATGTTATCAAACCCATACCAAAAATTAAAGTCTCTCAGTGTTTTAAACTTACTAAACTAGTAAACTAAGTACACGAGATGGAATTAAACATTTATGTCAATTTCACCACAAAATTAAGAAAAACTTGGCATGCCTTGCAACCCCAGATATCATGTATCACATTCCCATGGGAGGCATGCATACCAGGATATAAACCACTAAACCAGAGTCAATTACAGTGCTATCAAACACCCACTTTTATGTACCATTTCAAGACCAAAAATAAATCATTCTACACATATTTTTGTATGAACACAAAAAATTAGATCTACTTGTAACACACAAAATACTGACACATAAATATGTATTTTTTCACTTAGTTCATTGACACAAAACAAATTATCACAGCTGCTAAAATACTATGTAGTAAGCACAATGAGGGAAAAATCCAGAATTTGTGAACTGATTGTTCACTGGGACACATATAGGTAGTACAGCAAATTGTTTTTTAACTTATATTGACACTATGTAGATTCAATTGACACTACGTAGTCTCAATTACTAACAGCCATGTTAAATAATCCAAAAATATATAAACAAAATGTGCCTTGTGTAACAGAAGGCTTGCTCAACGGTAACTTTACGCAGAAAAATCATTAAACTTTGTATATTATAGATTTATAAAAATATGTTATGGGTTATATAAGCAGATCTTATTTCCAAGCCTAAATAATGCTTTTAAAAACCCACCATTTCTTTCTGCTGAACATAAATAACAGACAGTAACGAAAAACGGATTTCACATATTCAATCCAACATTATTCTTTCACATATTACTGAGTTTAAAGACAATTATTCACGATTGTGAGAGGCATGAGAAATGAGTCAAAACTTGAAAGTACATGGCCAATGTATGCACCCAACTAAAGTCTAACCTAAATGAAAAGCGTGTAGAGCTTAGACCAGTTAGGACTCACAATATTATGCTTCTTACCTGGTAAACAAATCCATTTGTGACTTCAACAAACGCATCGCTCTTGTGGTTGTCCAACTTCTGGCATGAACCAAATTTAAGTTTTCTGCACGGCTGACTCTCCAGGCGCACCTTCTGAACAGCTTTTGAGTCAAACAATAATTTACGACCCCGCCAATCACATTCTCTAAATAGCAAAATCCTTACTTGGTCTTTGCTGAAATTGAATGGCCTCCAGCTACGAGGCAGAACATAAACACAAATTGGATCAACAAATTGTTTTCGAAAGCTTAAAAAAATCTTAAACTTTCTACTATAACGGCATTTTCAATATATAACAAATATGACTTTATTACCTTTCTGTATCATTTTTACCAAACCTAACATAACCTTGCTTGATGGCTTTCTTTCTCGACGGAAACAACTTATTCAGTAAAGCCATGCTTCAACCCCGATACTTGAAGTGATTTCGGTTACATCTTGCAGACACCAACTCGTATAGCGGAAAAGTTCTATATTTACTTAGGACTTGGAATGGTAAATAAATGTCACGTGCTCCACTTTCTCAAGTCAAGTCATATGATTCTTTGCTCACCTTCTTACTCGGTCAAACCCGCGAACTGAAACGTAACTTCCGGAACTCAATTCAATTCATGTAGTAATCATTTGCAACGTAAGATGTCATTTGCATTACAACAGACGCACCATTGCCGTTCAGGGTTCGGCTTCGACAGCTGAGCAGAGTAGATAAAATCCCGCAGATGATCACAGTACGTAGGCCACAAATTCCGTGGGTGAGAATCGGTTTCAAAGTTTATTAGGTCTTGTATATGTTCAAAGGACGTCGGCAAATAATTCGGTGGGTGATAGTCCGTCTTGAGATGTTGATGGCGTTTGAGCAAAGTATTCGGATCTCACGTAATCCACTTTGTACACACACACACACACACACACACACACATATATATATATACATGTCACGTGAATAACGTAAAGTTGTTCGTACACATGCTTACGAAAGCAGGTAGGGACTGTGAAGGTATAGCCTCACTCATTCTTAATAACGGCATGAAATGTGGATGACTAGAAAGCCCCCAGGGAACGATCCCGATTGAACAGGAAGCTGGGTCGACCCGACAGCTGTTCCGAACATTTTGGAGACAGTGGCGAATCAGTCATCTCGCATTGTCCGAAGCAGCAACAGTAACAACGACTACTACTACTACAGCAGCAGCAGCAGCAGCAGCAACAACAACAACAACAACAACAACAACAACAACAACAACAACAACAACAACAACAACAACAACAACAACAATTCAATTCAAGTTCGTTCGTATGCTGCTTCAAGAGCCCGAGTGTTAATTACAGATATAGCACATACACATATTAAGACAGAAAAATCAGCTACGTACCATACACATAAGATAAAAAACAGAACATTAAGAAGACGAAGCTAGAGGTAACTAAAGAAACTATATACAATATAAAGCCTTATATTGACATTACAACAAAAGACAATATACAAACGGAAATACAAATTAAAAACAAACGATATTGCAAATAGTGTAGCATAATGCTTTTAAAAACATTTAAGGAATAGAAGGAACTAGGAAACAAATAGAATTGAAAATGAAATTAACTATAGAATGAGTGATATGTATAAAATGAATTAGAAATCAAAATTAAGTTTTATTGTTTGCTTTATCTAAATATTATGGTGATTAAAAATATAAATGTAATAATCATAATAGTAAGTAAAATTGTAAATATGAACAAACACGGTTTTTCAATATCTGCAAAAGACAGGCATATAAAAATCTCACCTGATATATTTTGATAATTTAAACTGAAATTCCGCTCGGTTATTTTCCTTGTGTTTATTGTTTAGTTCAGATAAATTATTGGTGGGCCGGGATAGCTCAGTCAGTATAGCAACTCGTTACGAGCTGGACGAATCAGAGATTGAATCCCGGTGGGAGCAAGATTCTCCGCTCCCGTCCAGACTGGCCCTGTGTTCCACCGAACCCTCCACACAACACATGCCGTGTCTTTCCCGGGGGTAAAGGGGTCGAGACATGGTGTTGAGCTGTAAACCTACTCACCCTCTGGGCCTTCATGAACTCTTGCAGGGTGAAAATTACCTTTTAAGTTACGCAGGGTCGTCCAATCCTCTACTGTCGTATGTTGGGCCACTACGCCCCTTCTTGATAAACGCATCTCTGCTAAGTCCTGAATCCCACTTTAACCAACATTACATTCAACCATTCTTCAGAGAAAGGGTTACTAAAGGGTTAAGTAATTAAATCTTGTTTTCTGTATCATAATACTGCAAGCTTATAAATCATTACAAAACAGCAAAACTCGTTTTATCCGTATTTCAACAATCCCGCTAAAAAGAACAGACATCGTACTATGGTTTTGTGACAAAACCCTTTCGTCAAATCCAAATTTGGAAAGGATGAGGTTTCATTAAAATAAATATGAGTGAATTGAACAGAAAAGTGCAGCAGCAGTATATAAAGTTTCGTCGCATGGGTACAACTACTCTTGGGATGCAAAACAATGATCTTACTATGAACAAAGTCATATATTTAGAATTCTTAGAACCGACATTTAATACCCAAAGGTATTAACTTATTTTGTTTTTAAAGCACCAATATTCAGTGGTTACGAAACATGACGTCGAAATATTACGAAAACTTCTATTTTGAGGCTAGTATTTCTGTTGCCTTCCTATAACAATAAAACCATTCACTCTTCCATAAAAAATTCTTATCTATGTACAAAAATCTGAAAACCAGCTACATGTTTACGTAAACAAGGAGACTTGCACATGTAACGTGGAGATAAACGTCAGAATTTCAGCTACGTGTATGTCTGTAAATATCTAACCTCACATTTTTTAATGTGCGCTTTGTAAGAAGAGGACGATTTCACAAGACATTTGCTTGCACTTTCAAATGACAGCTAATTCTTACGTCTATGATTCTCCGACTATGTGAACAACACTCACATTATCAAAAAATCTTATACGCTCTTCCGTTTACAAAAGTTATTCTATAGGAGTGTCGCTTTTAAGAATTTATTCAAGATATTGTATTTTCTATATATACCAACAACTTTAATCAACCAGGTTAATGTATTTATGAGAATATATAGGATAAAAGACGTATTTAGTTTGTGTGAAAATTCCGAGATTTTAACTTGAATAATCAATAATTATGTTTTTAATTTTTAATTTTTACGCACAGTTTGGTGATGGCTTGATCATAAATCGAAACGTGTACATAAAGCTTATTTCCAGAATTTTAATAATTGTGTTTGACGGAGGAGAGATTCATATTATTCAAAGTTTATATCTTTTCATTCCAGCGCGGCGAATCAATCATGTATGCAATAAACGAGAAAAATAAACTAATCATAAATTCACGTATTTTAACTTCAAGAATTAAGAAAGACCTGACGTTTCCGCGGGGAGGCTATTGAGGTACCATTCTTCAGGGTCGTCGCTCCGTGTGGCTGTGTAAGTCCTCTCAAGGTTTCGAAGAAAATTATCATCTTCATCTACAGGATCATGAATCAATTAACGGAACCATAACCCTGCAGGCGAAGAAGGTATGTCACTTCGAAACGTCGGAGATCTGTTACTCCGAAGGAAGACCTGTTTCCTGAATATAAAGACGGGTCTGTAAATAATAATATTTTTAAGATCTATTTTTCGGTAATTATGGGAAAAGCTTCCCGCAAGACCTAGCAGAGTTTCGATGTAGTCTTCTTTCTCACTGTCGCTTGTTACACAAGCTAATTGATGTCTGATGGTGTTATCGGCCGCATGCCTTGGAGGAGAGTGGAGGAGTTGAAATGAACGCTGCTGAGAAGCAATATTGCCCTCTCTGTCTCTCACGCGCAAGCGCGCTGGAGACAGCAAAGTATTGGCAGAAAATATTCCGCACAACCAGCATTTTAGAAGACTTGCTTTACAATTTATACATAACATAATCATTTAACCCTCAAAAGGCCACCCTAGGTATTAGGACGTCGAAGGCCACCTGGGGTCAAATGTGACCTCACCATGAAAATGGTTATAACTTATGCTGGTTCTTAGTCCTTTAATCGTCAAATTAAAATACATGTCTCCTGACAAAAGAACAACAGATTGACATAATTGAAATAACAAACTCATGTAACAATGACATATAACAATGACATGATTGTCATTTACCCTATACGGTATATGAATTCCGGTTATGTTCAATGTTCATTTCACTAATCTCGTAATCGTATATAAATTGTTCATGGGAGGCCATTTTTATTCAGAATACCTACAAAAGATACTGTAGTTGTATTTTGTAGCACATTATCACCACAAAAATGCACAAAACTAAATACAGAAGAACAACACGCGCAAGGCCAGCTGGGGTCAAATCTGGCCCAAAAGGGGAAAATCGAATTTTTTAGAAAAACGGTTATCACCAAAAACACAAAATCACTATGCCTACCGAGAGGACACCTGTCGTGACAAAGTCACGAAGGTTGGTGTCATTGTAAGATACACCAAAAAAGTTATGGAAAAAACAAAGACTGGGGTCATGTTTGACCCCGGTTGGCCGTTTGATAAGAAAATTCGTAATTTTCGTCTGTTTGTAATAGAAAAAGGGAATAATTTCTTACATTTCATTGGCATTGCAGCTCAATATTTACCATACCGGAGAAATCGCTACTTGGGGGAGGTAATTTATCTCTTATCCTTCCCTTAATTTAAACTCCGGATTTTTTATCTCTGTCCCACACTCATCTTCATGAACACATTCCTTCCCTTGATTTTGCACTCTTTTGACCTTATGTAGATACTAACCCTTGTGATAGCATTCTTCCTAAGTAAACTGTTGCCTTCACGTCAGTTCTGCTTACTTATTGATGAGTTCGTGGTGCCAGGTAATTGTCGTTTGTTCATCATAACATTAAGACAGAATCTACGAAATTCTTTAAGCAATTAGACCGAAGTTTGTAGCAGGGTATTGTGATCATTTTGCTGTGTGTTTTGTAACAGCAAGATGGTGAAAAAAACGAGATCGGAAGGCATAGTCTTTCTACTGGTTCACGGAGAGTCGGTGCCACACAACATACTTAGCACATAACATAACCTAATCACCACGTTCCTGTAACCGCAACAGGATTCACAGGAAAATGGACAGGATTGCAGCATGTTTTCCGGCATGTAAAACCAGATGACTCACAAAAGAGGGAAGTCGATGACTGGTTTTCAGCATTACTACTGTGCATGTAAAGATTACTACAGGAGAATTTTATGGAACAATTTTACGCTTCACTTAACAGGCAGCTAACAGCTGTTCCTCATACCTGCAAAGGACTTGGGACAGGAAAGTTTTGGTTGATGTTATATTACACTGACTTGATATGCAACTGCAGCGGTCTTCTTAAAGAGTACCAAATCGTGGTAGTTTTTAAACAAAAACAACCGACGGCCATTTCACCTATATATATATATATTTATATATTTATTTGTAATTATATAAGCGTTCTTCGCCTTTTAGCCATTTCGTAGCAGTCATACTTTCCAATTATATGTCAAGACATACCAAGTACGTAAAAAATAATATTAAGGCGCTTTCGCGTAACCACCCTTGTCGTGGAAAAGCAGTAAGTATTAAATAAGTATTAAATCGCATCTTTTCTGCACCGTATTACGTTGTCGTCTGTTGCCTGTCTGGCTGTTTCGCATTTTCAACATTATCTCATAAACGGCAGGATTTTTCGGGAAAAAATTGGAACATAAAATGTGTTTTGTTTTCTCTACAAATTTGTCTGAAGAATTTCTCATTCTAAGAATATTCAGTGAAATATTATCATAAATGTACAACGGTCTTCAAGTAAGGTTACAGTTATTCTGACCAGACTTAATAAAAGCAAATTTTATTGACAGAATTTGGAAAGATGTGCAAATATCGAATATCATGAAAATCTGGACGGTGGGAGTGGAGTTGTTTCTTGTGGACAGATGGACGGACAGATCGCCTGGCGGTCGGAAAAAGACACGACTAAGCTGGAAGTCACTTTTCACAATTTCATGAAACCTCCTAAAAGATAGCGAATTACGCCGTGAGTGACACAGTATGCAGACTAAACCAAGAAGTTCTTACTCTCAAAATTCATTCCGTTTCACGGTACACGCCGAAATCAAACTTAGCTTAAATTCTTTCGTACGCCGATTTTTAAGTTACTCTCAAATGCTTGACGTTATTAGCAGACGTCACACATCGAATTTCACCGAACGGTCAATATATGTCCCCCCGAAGGTGTCCCTAGTTTCATGTAATGGTAGGGCTTATGTGGTCACATGATCCTGAGAGCTATGCTGGCGGTAGCGTATGCTACTGGAGGGGCCTCCCATGCCAGACAGGTCAAGGGTGATGACCCAGACAAAAAGGGATACCCTGGTCCTTCAGGTTGGGGGTTTGGCGTAGAGTAACAACCCCACACAGTAAAAACCTTATTGTTACGAAAGTCGAGCAAAGGAATAAGCTGGATAGATTTAATGATAATGGACGGAAAAGGACTAGATATACAGAAATAACCCTAGTTACATGGAATGTACAAACCATGTTACAACCTGAAAAAATAAAAAAAGTAACGGAAGAGATCGGCAAAGCGAGAGTGGATGTAGTTGCTGTGCAGGAAATTCTTTGGCAGGGACAAGGAAGAATATATAAAAAAGTTTCTGTCTTTTCTACAGTGAACCTAAAGAGAGAACGGGCCGTTATGGGACAATATGTAATATAAATGCAAAACTAAAGAAATGCGTTCTCTCTACCGAGCCTATTAGTGATAGGCTGTGCAAATTCAGACTACGAGGAAAATTCAGGAATATAACTCTCATATCAGCATATCACGAAACGATGATAGACCTGACGCGACAAAAGATGAGTTTTAAGTATAAAGGGTGACACTTGGGGAAGTTCATTGACCTCTGTGACGTCACACGTAAACAAAACTTCCTTCCTTCTGCCCCTTCTTACCCCCAGGCAGTCACGTGTTGTAAACAAAAGATGACACACAGTTTGGCGCCGAGCTGAACCTAACTTTAATTTGTTATTATTCTGAAACATAACCTTCCCACCCCCGCACTCCCTGCCCCAGGCGGTCACGTGATGTAAACAAAAGACGACAGATAGCTTAGCGCCGGGCTAAACCTAACTTTAAGTTATTATTTTGAAACTGTTATTGTCACGTGATATAAACAAAGGGGGTGGAGGTGTTAATGACCTTTTCGCTTAACCTAACTTTAACTTGTTATGCTTACTTGATGTAAAAAGAGTCCCAGACAGCTTGGCGCAACCGCCATTTTGAATTTGCTGCAATATGGCGGCAAGAGCGGTAATTTTAAACCTAAATTTAACTTATTATTTCGAAACATTACAGTGATCTTGTTATGATCAAACGATGTAAACAAAGTCCCAGACGGCTTGGCGCCACCGTCATCTTGAATTTTAAGTAATATGGCGGCTAGAACGGCAATTTTAAACGCAACTTTAACTTATTATTTTGAATATTTATAATTGATTCGATGTAAACAAATGCCCCAGACGGTTTGGCGCCACCGCCATTTTAAATTTGAAACAATATGGCTGCTAGAGCGGTAATTTTAAACATTGCTATTATTTTTGAAACCTAACATGGACCTCATTTATGGTTACCTGAAAAGCGCCATTTTCAATTTGAAACAATATGACGGACACGAGTGCCATTTTTAAATTAACACTAACCTAACTTAAACTTTCACTATTTGAATAAGGTGGAAATATTATAATATGGCGTACTAGTGCGCTATTTAAACTAATGCCAACGTAACTTACACATTTACTGTTTGAATTAGGCGGTCATTTTACAATATGGCGACTAGCGCGCTAACTTTAATTTGTTACTAACTTAAATTAAGTAACCACCATTTTAAATTATACTCTTAACCTAATATATTGCGCTAGTTTTAAACGTTTTATGTATAAGACTTAGGTTTAACTCCTTCTTGTAAGGAAAGAAAAAGAATTAGTTTCCCGCATACGAGACATCCTAAAACGATCCCACCCTTGAATATTGTAATAAAGATAATAAAAAATAAACACATTTCTTACATACAAATATATATATATATATGTTGTTTGTTTTATTATATTTAAAAGTACAATTTTATTTAAACATATTTACAATTCTTGTTACTATATTAATAAACGTAAAAATTACGTTATTATAATAAAAAATACAATGCAGGTTACCATAATTGAAAAATACAATTAAATTATTAAAAATTTTAATTTCCACACTTATAACCATTTAGACATTAACAGAAAAAACTGCTTTTATACTTTAGTTCATTCCACAATGTATTGAAATCAATGACATTTGTGTCTGGAGAGGTATAAAAGAATTGGATTCAAAACACTTATTGCGCCACTCGAAAAGTTCATCTTGTAGTCTTCGGAATTTTATTACTTCTCTGTCTATGCAGCCACTTGCCAAGTCCATTAATTGTGACCAATCTTTTTTACTTAAATATACTTGAGTGTTCTCACTCGTAATTCGTATATATCGTGCACAGAACACTGACAGGATAAGTTGCGAGTCACCAAGTTCGTGCACTTCATTCTTGGGTATATCACTTTTGAAAGTTACTAGAATGAAACACTGTATTTCGTTTAACACTGCTTGACCAGAAGAAGTTCCAATTTTCAATTGTCAATTGTTTGAGGTCATTATTTTTGAGGTAGATGGAGACATAATTTGTCTCTTGCTCCTTCAGATAGTAGGTACGAAGAAGTAACACCGTCATCTGGAAAACATTAATGATAACCAGGCTGAGGCAGGCACTTTGCATATTGCAGACTAAGACAGTAATAGTTCAGCCACAGAGCTAATGAATAGGCTGTTCGTAATGCTCAAACATGTTTAGACTAGTGACATGCAAACGTGCAGCTGATGGCAGGCTGACTAATGTCCGGTAGTTCAGGGCAACCTAGCTGAGTAATTTCAATAACTGTAGGTCGATAAGACCGGTAATAAAGTTTGTTTTCTGAGGTCCAAAGCAATAAATTGCAACAGCAGATGATATTTCGCGATGTAGCACAGTTTGAAGCTCTGAATATGAAACATCGCCATCATTCCAGTTACACCAATAGTCAATAGACTGATTCATCCTAGCGTTAAATATAAGTACATCTTCCCATACGTATGGTCTTTTAAAAACATAAGGTGAGACCCTGTTACTGTGGGAGTAAGCAACTGCCAACTCTTTAACCACGATTTCATTATCCCCCTTCCCACAATTGATATCAATCACTATGATTGTCATTATAGTCTGATAAGTTTGAATGTACGTACCTTTATTCATATTTGCGACTCGGACGACTGTTCTTCCAACCGGCCGCAAGGGGGCACTCTCCCAACTGAGCGCGGACCATGCCCACTATCACTTTATCGGTACTGGTGTAGTTATCCTTACAAGATGTTCTACTTTAAATTTAACACGTCCGTGAGGAATTTTGGCCCGCAGGCTATTTACTTTTTGCCATAAAGAGTAAATATTCGAGGGCGATTCTTTGCTCGGGGGCATACCAATAATGGAATTAGCAGAGTTGTAACCAGCTAAAAGGTCATTTATAACTTCCAAGTAGCGGTACGTGTTATTCTTAGTGAAATATTTATACATTTTCGTCTTCAGAGTACGATTAAATGGCTTAATAAATGCTCCCTTTATAGCAGGGCTGTGAGTCGTATGAAAAGCTACTCCCTGACGTTTTAAGTACTTTTGGACAGTTGCATTAAAAATTCGGTACATTTATCTGATTGTATAGTAATTGGCCTTCTATTTTGAAATAAAGTTGGTAAAGCCGTTGCGATTTACTTGCCTGTATTGTCCTTTAGAGGTACGCTCCAGGCATAACGCGAAAATATGTCTATAACATTTAAGAGGAATTTGCATTTATCATTTATCTTGACAGGGACCTTAAGTCCGCAAGATCCATCACCCATATACCATGAATATTTATTACAGTGTATGGATTTCGAGGAAAACTTTTAGGTACAGGTTTACGCAGAGTGTACGTGTCCTGACCTGACAGCCACTCTTCGACATATCTCTTATTACTCTTAGCGGCCCTTACTAACTCTGCTACTGAACTAAACCCCGCTGCATGTTTAGGATCGTAATAAATTACCGACAAGCATTACGCAGATTCCCAAGGAACTTTCTTTGTGTCAGTAAACAGTCGCGAAATAAACCGTGTATATTTGGGGCTTTTGTTTGGTTTAATCTTACCTGTACGATATTAATTAACTCTATGCGCATTAGTCTGTTAGAGAATTTGTTCATAAGCCTGTCCATATAGAAAAGTGACCGCGTTCTTATCAGGTTGAGACTCTGTCAGCAACTCCCAGAGGCCTTGTGTTGCCTTGTACTTTCTACCATCTACAAACACGTTTTTATCTTTATATTTAAAACTCCAACGCCCGATTCTAAATGAACAGTCAGTATTATCTCGGCACACACCAAACGTAGGATCGTGTGATAATTGACGTCTCAACACGTAATGAATGTACTTTGAATGCACTGGCTGAAAATTAGTTTATAATTGAGACTAAATTTCTGCTTTAATGAAAGGCCCACTTTTACGTGTAGCTTCTGTTATTGGAATAGGGACAGGTTTCCGTTTTTTCTGTTTTTAAGTACAGGTTGTGATGCAAACGAACATGGGTCCATTTATTATAGCTATGATCTTCACTTTTTAATAATGTTTTAATAGGCGGCGGTGACGGTGTTCGACAGCGCTTTCCCACAGTTCTGGTGGTAATAGAATCATACGCTGCAACGCAATTGTAGTTACTTATTACCACTATTATCCTATAATACCCGACAAAATACTAGAGAGTAGAGGAACTATAAAACCAACTTTCTGAATTAAAATTTTCGTTTACTTTTAAAACTAATTTTTTTGGTTTACCAACACACGTAAACGATATTTATATTTATTTAATTGACTCTTGTCCTCTTTAGTTAATTTATGATTTCCATTTAATGTGTTTATAGCACACTCGACAATAGCCTTAATTAGATTGTCATTTGTAGATGTGAGTAACGCGCGTCTGGCCTGGGCTTTAGCGTCTTTAAATACGTGGAGAAAGTGTAACTGTGACTTCAACCGGCTTATTACATTCAACAGCCGCAAAAATTTCTGTATTTTCTCCGAGAAATATCTTTGTTCTAAATCACAATAAACTGTTAATTGATTGCGTAATGTCCACGAACAGACAAGATTGCGGTTCTCTACGGACGTCTAGGTATGTCTTATGAAAACTAGAAATTTTTAGGGTAGACTGCCGGGCTAAGCGCATAATCTAAGTCTTGTCTCTGGGGTTCTTAAAAACAACTATACACTTGCTGTTCAATTAAATATCACGTGACGATGGACCTTGGTGAAACAGGTTCTGTGTAATTATAACTAGACTGATGTTAGGATGATGCGATCACTTGGTAAGTAATTGGCTAACCTTTGCGGAATAGGCAGTGTCCATTAAATCATCCAACACTAAAGCGTAGGTACATTTTAAGGGTTTTGAAATTCCGGTACACTTTTAACAAATGTCACTTTTGAGATAAAGCGGGGCTTTATTTTCACTGTGACACCACACAATATTTTTAAACAAATGTCACAAAGCTGCTCCCTGCACTTTAAGAGTCTAATTAGAAATGTTTGATTACAACTACGACCTGCAACGATTAAAGTAAATGAATGTCGCAGCTTCAACGTCATACCTTTAAATGAATTAGGATGTGTATTGGTACCTATATTTATAAATAAACAAACAAATTACTGATATCCATATTGAAAGGAGACAAAGTTGTCCAAAAGCCGGCGCTTCTTGAAGACAAACGTGTACTCCTTGGTCTCGTCCTCTTACACCTCTACGCCAGCATGTTTCCTTTTGATTTTCCGAGGATTGTGGAAATGCACCGGTGGCAGTAATGTTTGAAACTTTTGAATGTTTATAATTCAAACTTATACCCTTTATTTTACATTTTGTTTTACGTTTACCGGTCAAGGGGCAAATTATCAAAAACGCATAGTTTTTAGGGCCGCCCGAAACAAACTGATCTATGAAGGAGCCAGAGCCAAACTCCTCCAACTCATCTGTGAGGTCGACCAGATTGTTCCCTGTTGTCAATTTTGAGGGATTACCTACTTTCTGAACGTATACCACAGAGTCCTTATCGCAGTAAAGCACAGACTGCCCCACCTTACTGAGATACTCGTATAGTTGTTGGATCCAAACTTGGGTTGTTACGTTTCGCAGCAACTGCCACGTTAACATTTTTCCCTGCGGCGACATTGTCCTCGGAATATCTACAAGGGACCCATGCCACATCTTCGTTCGGGAATATAAGGTTTGTAACCCTCAGTACCCGGACTTGTTAGAAGCTCATAAAATTTTTCTGAGTTGACAGTTGTAGTCTGGGTCTTTTTTGGGTTCTGTGCCCATTTGCCCCACGTTGAGTTGAATTTTAACTTTGCCAAACTACGTTGCCCTGCATTTTTGGAAATTGATGCCTTACCTAGAGTAATTCCCTGTGCACGCCGGTAGTCCTCAATCTATTTGTCCTTCTGTTCCTCACTCTGAACCCAGGATGCGTAGCCGGATGTTTCTTGTTTTAATTTCAGGAACATGTTCACGTAGTCTGCGAAAAGATCTCCTGAATTGGTGTACTTGTCGAAACACGTTACCTCATACTTCCAAAATTCAAACACGTCCACCAGCCATAACCCTTATCTACGGTCTTGCGGACCTCATCTACTATCCATGTTCCAACTTTACACCCGTCCTCATCAGAGTGTGTACAGTCATCCTGGTTCGAACTGTCGGCACGAGCTGAAGACAAGGGAAATATAAGTTATGAGTTGCTTTTATGCGGAAGAACTGGATGATACAGTTTCCTATTAAGTAGAAGCATACATTTGATAACAACCTTCATATCCAGGCGGGGGGAGAGTCTGCCCCCACGTACACTATGGGATGGCGTACAGAAAATATACCATATTTGCAAATGGCAGATTTCTTGACACATGGGTACGAACAGAGTTCAATTTCAAGGTCAGGAATGTCAAGCAACAGTTTCCTAAATTCGCACCCCCAGATCGAAACAACATTGTAACCAACGTCTTTGATTTTTTGCAACCTCGCCATTGTTTCCTTTTACCTGCTCTGCAATGTCTCATCAGCGTTGCCAATGGGTGGATGTCGATTGGGCATGTAAAGACAACCATGCCAGAAACAACACAAATACTCAAAGACCTCAGTCGTCTCTTGACAACACCCATCACCTATCACGTTTGTTCCTCCCACCAAATAAACTGCCCTCCCATTACCGGCATGCATAATTTTGCTAGTCTGCCCAATATACGCCAGCCATTGAAGACACACACCACACTAACGTCTAAGGTAACCCGCTCTCGGGATCATACTTACAGTGTCTGATTTCAGGAACATGATTCGAAATACCTCATTCCAAATGGACGATATTATAATAGCCTCCCTATAGGGGTCCATTTTAACCAGTTTCAAAAACATTTCGAAACGCTCAGCATGCCTGCCTCAATACATTGACGTCGCCCATGAGGTGGGCCAGCAGTTCTTCCTTATTGCAGAATATCTCACCTTTTTGTTCCTCGTGCCATTCAAAAAATTGGACGCGCTCATCACCGGACTTAAAGTCCGCCCCATGGTACTTGGATTCGGGATAGGACACCACATAATTCACATTGCTGGCCATGTTGAAGAAGTGGGGGTCGTACCCTTTCTTGCATGTTAGATCAAATGTTTTGGGCATGCTCTTTAAACTCATAGGCAAATATTAAAACGAATCCAGAAAATGAAGATTTTCCACAACCGTACTCAGAATTTTGCTACTGTCCATTATCAACTTTGGTTCCCATCTAAGTTCCAGAAACATTCTAAGTAGAAACTGTGGCTCGTATCCGCGAGAGTTGTGCGAAATGACATATACCTTGTCAGCGAATGGTCTACACAATAGGAGATAATCGATAAATTTGTCAGAACGAGTGGACACGCTTTCCACACTGTTCGCAATTCACATTAACATCTTCCACGGCTTCACATTTATAACAGATCTGCTGAGCACATTTCACTTTTGGAACATGCTGAAAATACCCATCACGCTCTTCAAGGTCTTGTGTGCACTCCATGTAAAAAATAGTAAAAATATTTGTTTGATAACTTGCTGGGTTTCAGTGGAGCCACGTAGCATAAATGGCCTAAAGGTTGTTTCTTATTACAATAAATACAAAATCTCTAGTAGAAGCATTCATGTTTTGAATCAGATTCTACCAAATAAGAACAATTTCAGCATACTTGTCTCCACTAACAGACTAGCTTGCATTTCACTTTTGAGAATTAGATGATTCTGAAAACACTTCTCACTGAGAAAATACCTGTTACATGTACCACAATACTTAGACTGTTCTTTAGTACAGGGTGCTCTAGCAGTACACAGGGAGCAAATCTTATCATGTTTGTGTGTTTTATCGTACAAAGCGTCAAAGCCGTTACATATGTTCTTTTTCGCCATTGCATCCTTAAGTATGGGAATTTCATTATAGTGCCCAGAGTCCTGATCATATAGGAGTTAAAATTTCTTGGCCGAAAGGAAAGTTACACTAAACATGACCCTATCAGGGTACAAACCATCAAACACAACAACTTTATATTCCGAAAGGTACTCTTGAAACTGTCGAAGTTCTTCAATACCCCCGCCATTTGATAAATCAACAGCGGAAGACTTCACGTGTTCTTCAACAGGTTTATGTAGTCCATACCCATGCCTATATGATGCGTACTTTGGGTCACCATTTTCCCGAGCCATAGCAATGATTAGTGCATGAGCCAAACACAAAAGGGCTGACTTTTCAACAATACTTCTCTTTATAGCACTCAGTAATCCAATGAATGCACTTTTGTCTATTTCCGGCCGTTACCAGCAGGCATCATAACATGGTCTAAATGCACTTCTAGACGGTCGGTCAGAGCAAACCTAACATTATTCTGTATGACTTTTCCAAGTACAGACCAAACCATGTCAGGCTGAAACAGTTGACAGCGTCGCAAACTAATGCCAACCACTTTATCCTGCACATTCTCAGTGTTAAGAATTCAGAATCCTACCAAATCTTTACCTAGCACTTTATCCACTATGTAATTCGTAAGCGCAGTAATGCATTCCTTGATATATAACGTAGGTTCTTCTTCTTTACCTGGAGTCTTAAACTTTATAAGGAAACTACGCCCCTTCGTGTTAAATATTGGAAAAGATTTAGAGGTCTCATCCAAAATCATAACGGGTAGCTGTTCTGTTGTCTCCGATACCAGACTGTTTCTGCTAGAGGAAGGTATCCCATCCCTGCTTACAGAGGGTGCCTCAGCGTTAGGAAAAGCATGTGCCCTATTCAGAATCATTTATTTGCCATTATTTTGATAATAATGGTACCACTGACTTGAATATACAATGCAAGTTGCACAAAATGCATGTTGTAACAGTAGTAGTTTACACAATCGTAGGTTTTGGTTGCTGCAGGTGTAGCTATTTTAAGAGTAGATGAAGCCGGCTGCAACAGGTGTAATTATTTTAGGTGCTGTAGCTGATGGTTGCTTTGGGCGTAATTATTGCTAGTAAAGGTAGCGCCGGTAAATACAAGTATATACTCGCGTAGCGTAAAAAAGTTCTGTTTGTTCTCAAGACAAGATGCAGAATATTCCATTAGAGTTAAATGCCTCAATGTACAGTACTACCGTCCAGATATGTTGCGAATTGATTGTCTTCGTAATGCAATTTAAAATACGTCACCTGATTTTTATCTTGAGCATCCCTTTAATGGCTTTTAAAATGTATCACCGGATTATCTTCTACAATCCCTTAATTGCTTTTTTCTAGAAACGTCATCTGATTTTATTTAACTTGCATGCCTGCTGGCGCCCACAACTTCAAACACGTCTCAAAGTGGTAAACAAGCCATTAGGTTAATGACTTTGGTTTGAGGTGTCAACCGACAATTCCATTACGCTAATCTGTTTGCCCTGAGGGATGGACAAACTTCTAAGTATGGTTGTGATGTTATGTGTCTAAAAGAAAGTTAACCTAAGTTCGCAAGATGCGACTCGTCACTCATCTACGAGGGGAAAGACACCTCACTGAGTTAGTTGGTAGCCAAAATTTGAATTTATATATTTTGTGAAATGTAAAAATGTGTTTATTTATTTATTATCCTTATTACAATAACATAGGGTGTGATCGTTTTAGAATGCCTCGGGGCGGGAACCTTATTCATATCCTTTTCTTACAAAGGGGAGTCAAACCTAGAGTCTTAAAGATAAAAAGTTTAAAACTAGCGCAATATGTTAAGTTAGCAGTCTAACTTAAAATGACGGTTAAGTTGAGTTAGTAACAAATTATAGTTAGCGCGCTACTCGCCATATTTAAAATAAGCGCCTTATTCAGATAGTAAATATTTAAGTTAGGTTGGCATTAGTTTAAATAGCTCGCTATTCCGCCATATTGTTAAATGGCCACCTTATTTAAATAGTAAAAGTTTGTTAGGTTAGTGTTAATTGAAAAGTGACGCGCATTTCCGCCATAATGTTGCAAATTCAAAACGGTTCAACATCAGGTAACCATAAGTAATGTCATTGTTACGTTTCAAAAATAATAACCATGTTTAAAATTACCGTACTAGTAGCCATATTGTTTGAAATTCAAAAAATGGCGGTGGCGGCAAGCCGTCTGAGGCCTTTGTTTACATCGAACCAAATATAATTATTCTAAATAATATCATGTTGAAGATAGTTTTGAAATAGCCTCTCTAGGCGCAATATTACTTAAATATTCAAGATGGCGGTGGCGCCAAGACGTCTGGGACTTTGTTTACATCGTGAAATCATAGCAAGGTCACTGATAGATTTCAAAATAATAAAAAGTCAAAGTTAGGTTTAACATTAGGGCTCTAGCCGCCATATTGTTTCAAATTCAAAATGGCGGTGGCGCCAAGCCGTCTGGGTCTTTGTTTACATTAACTAAGTATAAGAAGCTGAAGTTACGTAATGTGAAAAGGTCCTTAACCCCTCCGCCATTTTTGCTTAAATCACGTGACAGTAATAAAGTTTCAAAATAATAAGTTTAAGTTAGGTTTAAAATTTTGTTTACATCGCGTGACCGCGTGGAGGGCAGGGGGAAGGGAAGGTTAAGTTTCAGAATAATAACAATTTAAAGTTAGGTTTAGCCAAGCGCCAAACTGTCTGCCGTTATTTGTTTACTCCACATGACCGCCTGGGAGCAGGAAGGGGAAGTGAAAGTTATGTTTGTATACGTGTGACGTCGCGGAAGTCAATGAACATCCCCAAGTGTCACCCTTACTACTGTTTTATGATTATTTAAGTCAAGTGCGTAATAAGGCCGGTAAATGTCATCCTTATGTTACCAGGGGATTTTAATGCAAAAATCGGCAAAGAAATTTCATAGTATCAGTAGCAGGGTAATATACCCTACATGAAGTGAAAAGTGAAATTGGGCAACGACTGGGACAGCTTGCAGCCAAACAATATGATCATAAAAAGTACCTGCTTTGAACATAAACGGATAATAAGGGAACATGGATGTGCCCCGGAACTGACGTGGTCAAATTGACCATGTAGTTTTAAATAAGACACGCATCAAGTATAACAAATATTAAGTCGTGTCGTGGGCCAAACTGTGATTGTGACCATTTTCTAGCAAAGGCGATGGTAAAGGAAAGACTATCTAAGGCACTTAAATACATGGGAGAAACAGATGGAATATAAACAAACTGAAAAAGGAAGATCTTAACCTGTAGCACCAAAAATAAATGAGAATTTGGAGGATAAAATTGGAGGATACGGATAAAAATGTGCAAATAGAACGTGATAAATTAAAAATGTAATAATAGAGGCGGCGAAGGAAAAACTTGGTGAGAACCAGGGCAAAAGAAACGAAGAATGGTTTGACAAATAATGCAGAACGGCCATACAAGAAAAGAACAACATGAGAAAAATTGAGTTGCAGAGCATGACGAGAAGTATTAAGCAAACGTATAGAGAATATAGGAAGACTGCAAATAAAATATGCCGAGAAAAGAAAAGAGAGAAACTAAAGATACAAATAGAAATATAGAAGTGGTCCGGGAAAGTGCTGCAACAAGAAAATTCTATCAAACAGTGAAACGGTTCAGGAAAGGGTTTCAACCCCGACTGAATGCCTGTAAAGACAATAGTGGAAAACTAATAGAAGGGGATGATAAAATATTAAATCTTTGGGCCAGATATTTCAAAACTCAATTTGAAACGGAAAACAGTGAAGAGGAGAATAATGAGGAAGTGTTCCTTACAGCTGAACCGCTAGTAAAGGAACCGACCCAGGAAGAGATGGAGAAAGCAACTGCTAACTTCAAAACAAATAAGGCACATGGAGAAGAGGACATTATAACGGAACTTATTAAAAACACAAGCCGGGAATTAAAAAAGAGGCTTTATGCATTGATGTGTAACATAAGGAAAGATGAGATGATGCCAGATGGTTGGTAAGTAGGATTGATTGTTTCCTTATTTAAGAAAGGTGAAAATGAAGTGTGAAAATTATCAAGGAATAACCCTACTACATGTTGCATATAAAATACTATAAGGTATTATACTTGAACAGTTAAAAGAGTACTCGGAAGAAATTCTGGGAGAGTACCAATGCGGCTTCAGACCACAAACAGGAATAACAGACCAAATATTTGTAGTAAGACAAATACATGATAAATTCTACGCACATGATATTGATCTTCACATCCTCTTAATTGATTTCAAAAACGCTTTTGACAGCATTAACCAAAAAGTTACTAGAATCACTAGTGAGCTTTGGTATACCGAGGAACATAGAGAGATTTGTGAAAATGACACTAGAAGGGGCCCAAGCAAAAGTAATAGTAGATGAGAAAATAAGTGCCCCTTTTGCCATAGATAAAGGGGTTAGGCAAGGAGATGGTTTCTTAGCAACACTGCTCAACCTCAGTCTTCAGAAAGCCCTAAAAAACCTGGAAATACAATAAGATCCTGAACAGATTATCACAAATCTGTGGATATGCCGATGATATTTTGGTAATTGTAAGGAGCCTTCCAGCTCTTGAAGTACTTTGTATAGAGTTATTTAGAGAATCAGGCACAGTGGGCCTGGTGGTAAGCCCAATAAGAACAAATATATTAAAATTTCAGCATCCCCATCCCGAAGATCAATGAAAGGGGCAACCATAAGTGGTATAACTTAAGGAGTAACAGAGTTTATATATCTGGGTACGCTAATCGGAAATGATAATAGCGTACAAAAAGAAATACAAAGGCGTAACTTGGCCCTACAATAGAAATTATTTTGCAGCTATAAGTCTTTTCAGGAACCGACGTATCCAGAGCTACTAAAATTAGATTATATAAGACATTAATAAGACATATGGAGCGGAAACATGAACGATGACGAAGAAAGAAGAACAAGGTCTGCTTATTTTTGAAAGGAAAATATTTACAAAAATATATGGTCCTAAATATAAAGATAGGGAATGGAAAATTAGGACGAATCGAGAACTAGAAGAGTTGAATAAAGGAGAAATTATAGTTAAATGAATAAAGGGGCAAAGGATAAGTTGGCTGGGTCACCTGGAGGGAATGAAGGAGGATAAGATGCCAAAAAAAGATCTTCACTCAACAACTAGAAGGGACGAGACGAAGAGGAAGACCCAGGAAAGGATGGAGAGAAGTGGAAAGAGATCTTCAAGTGTTGGGGGCGAGAAGATGGAGAGAGTTGGTGATAGATAGGGACAAATGGAGAGGTATTTTTCGACAGGCCAAAGCCCACGGCGTGCTGTAGCGCCAAAGGAAGAAGGAAAAAGTCAATATATGTGAAGGATAGAATTTACTTAACCCACTAAGTAAAGAATGGCTTTCACTGCGCCCACTTTCGAAATTCACAGTTATTTAACGAATTTCTTTAAACTTCTCTTGCAAAGAATTCTATCCACGTCTAAGAAAGAGGTAGAAAATGCGGAATTATTTTATGTATGACATCAATCTTCTTCTCCGATTGTAACGTCACTCACAATTATGCAATAGCAGAAGGAAAAATTTGCTTTCTATATTGATCGTAATCCACGTTCCTCTCAATAAACTGATTTTACAGTGTTTGATAAAAAATTGCACAATCAGGAATAAATAATTATTTGTCACTATTGTTCTTTTACTTATTTCGACCTCTACAAGGGAGGTATACAGGGTGTTTCACGACTTTAGGGCATAACTGCAGGAGGTGATTTCCTAGGTCTTTGTGATCAAAAAAGTTCATATAAACATGTGACCGATTTTGGACGGTTACGGAGTTATGACCGTTTTTTCATTCCTGTACACGCCCTCGTGTGAACCGCGTCTATCATCTGTCGGGTCGCTATTTTTAGCCAGCTACAGACAGCACCTTCGTTATCTC
>Ga0268261_10000663_pt1 | contig 22100 bp, 11 predicted proteins | sample TergutNc150P1_FD_190353 | JGI IMG/M metagenome (GOLD analysis project Ga0268261, IMG submission 190353) | Nasutitermes corniger P1 segment gut microbial community from laboratory colony in Florida, USA - Nc150 P1 (SPAdes) (version 2) | ecosystem: Host-associated > Arthropoda: Insects >...
TATATATATATATATATATATATATATATATATATATATATATATATATATAAAGCTATCTCTCTCTCTCTCTCTCACTTCAGCATTCACACAAAACACGAAAATGGGACTGGAGAAAAACTACAGAAGATCTCTGTAAAAATGTGAAGACTGCCATCTTCCAACACGTAGAACCATGCAGTACAGCAGATATGTACAATATTTAAGAGAATCCTATATTGCCTCCACCAACAGGGTAGATGAAGCATCATACGGTAGCCTCTCTAAAAAGGTTTACTGAAATGGCATATGGGGTTCTCACTCAGTAACCCTCCACAAAGTGCTTACACTACCTTCATCTGTCCCAATGATGGAAGCAGCAGGATCCCCAGACACTTACGCACATTTCTACCATAAAAGACACTACATGCTACAGACAGCCACCTTCACAGTCATCTCAATGCAATTTGAACACAGAAACTCTTGAATAGGAGGAAGTGCTAACCATGCACACACATATCAGAGGGTCTTTATCTTACTGCAGCAATGCACATGGCAGCTTTATCACAAAGCAAGCCTGAACCTGATGGAACATCCCATGACAGCTGTAGTGCTCAGGACTGCCTTACAAGAAACACACTGTGTGACGTACATTTTTACTATACATTTTTACATCCATGACCACTGCTCTACATACACTGGGGGTGGGTGACGTCATTCATAAAACATTTCATCTGCCACAGACAGTACGTGGGCTTTAATACCACTACGAGGAATTCCACATTTCAACTTAACTCAAGTTATATTCTGCAATGGCATGGGCAATGTAACAGCAGCGGTTAGTTCTGTGAGTGTAACATACACATTGGGTCTGATCCCAAAATTTGATACTTTTGTTTCTGTAAGTAAATTGTTGTTCCAACAAGGGCATTGATGAAATGTAATGAGTCACACAGCAATGGTCTGAGTAAAATTGTAGCATGTAACTACAGAATATTAGATAGTAATGATATGCCATAAAACTGGGAGTCACAAATAAATTAAAGTAGAATGATTCTCACAGGAAAACTGACACATGCATGGAAAATTCTGTCCCTGTGCCACCTGTCTAGCACAAAATCCACATGGGCTACTGTGGAACCAAACCCAGGCTTCCAAAGTGACAGGCAAGCAATTGCTACCTGAAACATGGTATAGCCTCATTCCAGTCAAATAGGAAAAGCTATTAAGCAATGGAATGACATATTTCCACCCTTTTCTGAGTGGAAGTTTGATCCAGAAAAAGGACCTGAAAACACCTCATTATGATTAACGAACAAAATGTATTCCAGTCTAGGATTGCTATGCTGCCATGTTTTGCCCTATAATTCTGTTACAATTAATCATCTAATCCTCTATATGTGTTCAGAGACTTCTTGTTCTCTGCACTATTATATTCCTATTTGGATGAAATTCGTCCCATTGTGCAGTGAGATACTAGTAGTAATTTATTTCTTGCTGTCATACACAACAAATTTATTAAATCTAACACTGCATGCTGCATATTTTGGTCATTCTCAACATCCTCAGGCACTGACATATATAATTTAAAACCCAAGTGTACATGTGTTGAAAGTGTTTTGTTATACTCATATCTCTTATCCAGCTTAAACAGACTGTCACTAGCAAAGTTAACCATGTAACTCTCACTACCAACATTCCTGTAAACAACAGAATGAGCAGATGACAGGAGGGAAACTGACACGTGTGTACAGGAAGAAGAAGCAAAACACCTGTAGGCAGACATAAGATGGTTGATCTATGAGACTTTTCTGTGGCCTCAACATAGCAAAAGGTGGTAATGTAAAAATCTTTCAAAGTCACCAGCCATATTAAAATTAATCTTAGCTACATGTGTTTATGCACCAAAAATATGAAAACAATAAGCCATAACTAGATGTCAGGTAAGAAAGATACCCTAGTTATCAAGACAAAGTTGTGATCCAGTATTTCAGTTTTGGGAGTTGACATACATGCTGAAATATCTGTGCATGAAAAAGTTATCTTCTCCCATTGTACTGTGTGTGTGTGTGTGTGTATTACATATTTTAGCCATGAAAACAGAATTTAGGGTAGACTGTCACATTACAGGCAACTTACTCCCAAAAGCAATGATAAAGAAAACATGAAGCCTAGAAGAGGCACTTCAGTAAATTAAAGTACTGCTCACAAATTTCCACAGCTGTAAATATAACATAGACTACAGCCTTTTGAAGTACCCATAACATATTCTAAAACATACTCAGCACTGTTGTTACCCCCAGTAAATTGCATATCTAATGTTAACACCCCTGCAGTCTTCTACATGATAAATAACACTCACTAGTATAAATTCATGATTTCATCAGTGCAGCACAAATTTGTATCATAATTCCTGAGCATGTTTAAGTCTACAGATTCACTGCAATATTAGCCCATTGCCATGTGTTATCCTGAGCAAGTTTCAATCTAATACATACATAACTTAAGATCCAGCTTATAGCAGTCCTTGAGGGACTCTTCTGAGACCACAGTTTCACTGAATACAGATGCTACATAACCTGTTTTAGCAAAGGTTGAGCCTAACATATCGACTTAAGCACAGAGTCCTCTCACTGCCCTTTACTCCTGCCATCCTTTGGCCATATTCTTAATGACTACCAACAACCCATACTCAGGCATGCACTCTCACATATTCAAACATTCTCATCATAAGTGACATCAGTAATATCTATCCATATGTGACAAACTCTGTACAGTTTACAGTATTCAGCACATTATTTTAATGTTAAATTATTGTTAATAATCCAAAAAAAACATTAATTATAAATGTCTATAAATTCTTCATGCTGCTTCCGGCAAAACTTACGTGTAAGACACAAATTCTGCAAAACTGCAGACAACCAAGAAATTAAATTACAAATTCAGCCTCCTGGTAAGTGAGAATGACCTAACACATTCCAAACAGAAGTACATTGCAGTTCATTTAAGCATCACTGACACTACACTGTCCACACTAACATCTTTAGAATGGTGATTCAATGCCTGCCCAACAAGTGTAACATCAAGAATGCAACGGAACATCTCAATATGTCACCCAGTAACACAGCGTGTAGGATATCAGACGGAATCAGCATTCCAACACAACACTACCCCAATTCCGACAAACATAACACACAATAAGCAAGCACTCAGTGATTAGATTGCAAAGCAATGAACACGATCATAGGAAATGTTTCAAATAAATCCACAATGACAAATTCTGTTCCATTCCTGGAAGAATATATCCTACTTAAGTTGATCAAAAGAATTGGAACCTAATGAAATAAATATTTCATGCTAAACCATTCTGCCTTTGACTGAGTATTTCAGTTACTAATATAACAATATTTATTCATATATCAAATCCAAAAACGCAGAAATTATAACATACTTCAATTTGTATAAAAATCAACATAATCAATCAAATTTAGTGGCACCCTAAATGGGACAACTGGACTGAAAAAACACAATCATTACAACCAACCAGTCTTATCCACAGTGATAAAATACTGTTTGTCTACCCCAAATGAAAGTGTTAAATCTTGACCTTACATAGGCTTCATTTATTGGTCAACAACCTTAATTATTTTAACTCAGCTAGTAACAATGCTGAAGACAAAACGCTGATAGTTCAAAGTTGTTGAATGTCAAATAACCTTAGAAAATGATACAGAAATCCATGAGCCACTGATGGAATTAGAAATTACAGTTCTCCTGTTCCATGACGTAATATTTCCAAAGCATCAAGCATACTGTCCTCAATCCTGCACACAAAATACATCAAGCTTCTATTATAGAACTTTGTGTGGACACAAACAAATCTTCTACCACCATGAAGGAAAGCATCAACCTGAACCATATTCAGTCACCCTGAAGATGGAGGCAGCACATTCCTCCAAAATGCCAAAAAAATGTACTAAATTGCTGAAGACTATCATTTGCAAAATACCAGACATCCAAGCCTGAAAATTACATTACAATAAACATATAACAATCCTATATACCAAGAACATATTTTTCCACCAGGTCAGCAAGCAAACTGCAAGCAAGCACGCAATCAAGAAAACTGAAAATGACTTTGTACAGCCACCCCATAACATGTGTTCTTCCAATACAGATTTTATAACCAACATTTACTTCAAACAAACAAAAATTTTAAAAATCTGCATTCTGATTTAAACACAGGCAATTAGATTAAATCTAGAATAAATCAACAGATTTTTGTTTCTGCAATGCACAAATGGACTGTATACCTATTCATACCACTAATTCCTTTACCAGAAAGTTCTCACGTAGTAAGTGGGACAAGGGAATCTCCTCAAGGAAAAATGCCTATACAAAATTATGTTTAGTTTATGCCATCTTTCAATACTAAGGTTAATTAAATACTGCATTTCAACAAAAGCACAACTTGTGCATATATTCCACAAAGTTAACCAGCTAAACACAAATAAACAAACCAAGCTCAAAGAGAACATCATGCATACGGTGGTTGTTACGAACAGACTCATGCAATATTTTAAATTAATTTAAATAAATATTATCTGCCTGGGAAAACTACTTCTCAGCAACAAAGGAAAGGCAATGGCAATTGTGTAATTTATCACCATCTTATTAGAACTGGTTACAGACAATATACAGATCATCCCATTCAACATGCCCCCCAGCACAGCAGCTGTCACAAGAGCTTTCTCATATAAAAAGCCTGCATCTGCCTGGAAATTGAAGTTCACTGTTAACCTGCACATCAAATTAAAGTACTTCATAAAACAGTCCTGAAGTAGACGTCAAGCTTGTAGGCAGAGCTCACCCCTTCTGAAAATATTTCTCAACATAGAGCAGAGCTCATCTTTAAATGCTGACAACTTGTCTTTGATTACATTCCAGTTCTTTCAATAAATGTGCATTATTCACATAACTCCATCTTTCAATGTCCCCAACAAATAATTTCACACAGACTAAAATACACATACCTAGGAGGACACAACCTGCTAGTTATTTACCACTTGTCAAGATACTTCTGCCAGCGCAGCAATTGAGAAGCTTGCTGTGTGGGCCATGGCCTGGCCCTGCATGAAGCAACTGTGTACTTTCTTTTCTTCTATTAATTCTTTAAAGAAAGGTGCCAGAACTAAGTAAATGTAGTGGGAGAAACTTACTGTTTCTTCAAAAAACATATGTTCTATGATTTATTTTAAATAATACCATAAGGTTTCTGTACTTTCTTTTTGTTCAGCAGCAAGCCTGTCATTTAAAATGTTTCTGCTGTTATGTACATTATTATTCACACAGCAATGTTGATGGAATATTATTTTTTTTTTTACAAAACTATGGCAACATTTCTTCCAAGACGCATATTTTGCAGAATTGCAAATGAACTCGTTTTTCAAGACAATATTTTTTTACACAATGACCAACTGTCCTCTATCAAGCACAGGACTTGAATGAGCTCCAGTATCATCTTCCAGCACTGATGTGAAGAGGAAATTCCCAGCAACTTTGCCTTGGCTAAATGGGCTCTGATATTCCCTGTGTTTGGGAACATGATTAGTGGAATGCTCTGTATTTACTACTCTAAGTGCACAAACAGCCGGATGAAGTAATCAACATGCTGTCAGGAATTTCCAAATGCTGTTACTTTTGTGAAATTCAAAGTTAACATTTCAACAGCTTCATCATCTATAGCTTCATCATCTATTGCTTATGTTTTTCACAAGCACATCAACATAAATACTGGCAATGCATTACTAGTAACTATGCACAAAATGCAACAGAGCTGAGTTCCAGGTTTCATTTACTCACATTTTTCACAATTTGGTCAAAGACGAAGCAAATACAGCAAAATTCCTTTAATCCAACATCCGACAATTCTGAAATCCCAGTAATTTGTCACTTGAAGAGAGTAGTTCCAAGACTAAGACTTTTGCTTTTTACCAGAAAAAAAAGGCCCATCTATGAGACAGGCAGATCTCAGGAACATATTAAAAATGGCCTTAAGCCCAAGTGTCTTTGGAATCTCCCAACTCCTCCGTCTCCTCCTCCATCAACTTCTTCAACTGTGAAGACTCCAAACCACAAAAAGAACCCTGATGATCCTGAACCAGCAGACGAAGGCCATTTCCAAATGGAATACTCCTCTGATTAGTTGTACAGCCCAAGTATAGGAGCAATAACAAAAAATTACCCATAAGAACTCATGTCAGTACAGGTATCACCTGATAAAATCCAAAATGAACAATAATTTGGCACCTGTCTGGTTCCATGCGAGTCAGATTAATGGAATAATGCTGTAATATCAAATATGAGCATTCATAAAGGGTGGCAAGAGAGATTTCCACATAATTTCAAGTGTGCCTGTTTCAACAGCAGACAGTCTTAAGCTTCACCAGTCTATTATGATATCAAACAGATTTTAAAGATTCTCTTCTGGGATGTGTGACCCCATACACCCTTAGCAGCTGTTTTGAATATTCTGAGACATGTGCTGCCTCCATCTTCAGAAACAAGCTACTAAACTCCTTGACATCACATCTCAGAAGACAGTATTTTCAAGAACACGTTTGTGGTAGACTAGATACCAAATTTCACTTGGAATTGACATTACTTCAAATCTGACACTAATTTTACTTTTTTCAAATTACAATAGTTTTTTCTCATTACATTTGCTAGTTAAATGGATATTACAAAATGTTATCATTACCGATAATAAGCAGTTGAGCCATGCCCGGATATTATGTGGGATTGTGTTGTCCAGCGTGTCAATATCTTTATTGAACCGGTTTAAGATTCTGCCTGTGGGTGTAGTGTCGAAGAAGCTGAGGGGATTCATAAGTACATGACAGAGCATCTGAGAGTGCAGATGTTTAGCTGCCTGAAGTGTGCCCAATGCCAGGTACAGTGACGAGATGAGCACTGCAATGACTACAAACACACCATCATATTCAGTAATGTTTAGGGTCCAACAACTTGAATATTACAACGTCTTTTTATAGATACCTCTGGGAAATGCATATAAAATCATATAGTCAACACACATCTAAAAATATTGACTGCATAGAAGATGAAACTGCTACGATGGTGAAACATACAGTACTGCCATATGTGCAAAGCTTCAGAAATTATTCTTTAAAAATTTATACACTAAGCAGAGCAGTTCACAAATATTTCATAGCAAAAATTTTTTGTTTGGCAAGCCCTCCACACATTACATCTGAGTAATAAAAACATGTGAGTAATAATAATATTAAATTATAATACTACACAAACAGATATAGCATTATACAAAATAAATAACTTTAGTAGCATTCTAATAAATTAATATTTATATTAATATTTAACAAATAGGAACTTCATGCCCTCCCCCATCTACTCCCTAATTCACACACTATTCAACTCTGTCAACACTCAACACTGACTGCAGTTAAAACTTACATAATTCTTACTATATCAAGGGAAAACAGCAAAAATTAATTTTTAAACTATAGATTCTCAGGAACAAATAGTAACTCCACATCCTTCATAAAAAATGTACTTCAGAATTTAGCAAACATTCCACAAGACACAAAAATGAGCAGAATAAATGCGGTAACTCGTCCCTGAAAACACTATAAAACATTTTCAGTACAGTTACGATTGATTTATACGCGAACTCATGACAGAATACTAAACGCGAAAGAAACTAAAATACACAGCTAATACAATGTGTTTGTATTTATTATGGAATACCTCTTTAACTTGGAAAACTAAATTCAGGGGTGCTGCTGAAAATTTTGGTACAGTACCTTAGTCACTTCAGCAGGAATCTAAAAGCCAAATGAAAAACACATGCATTTCATTACCAATCACTGCATTTTGGGCATTGTGTGCAGCACTGTGTACTGCCAGCACACAAAATGTTAGCTGACAGGCACTCTGCTCCTCCTAACATAACAGAACATTTAATACTGTAACTGTCAGAGTGAACATTTCAGCTGCTGGGTATAATATAAAAACTAAAATTTCCTGATAGTCTACCAGACAGTGGTCATCTTTCTGTAACCCATATGTGCAACAATCCACACAATTATCAACTCTTATATTACTAAGCTACCTTCTCATACTGATTACTGATGGCAAAGAGAATAAACTAATGGACAGTCACATAAGGTCATTTCAAGAATTTCAACTGATATCATACCTTAACTCTTACTGTCAAACAATTTCTGGGTAAGAAATCACACCCCATGACCCAAGATGTATGATACTAGTCAACTCTTCATTTCTTTTCTTGAGAGCAGCAAGACTCTACAATCTAACATAAGGTATAATTTTGTTTCTCCACTAACTTAACAGCTATAAAGTTCATAAAATCAGTGAACAGCCTGACTGAGGGGCAGAAGAAAAAGAGGGGGGGGGGGGGGACTTTAAAAAACTAAACCACTAAGATCAAAGGTTTGGAACAAGATACAGTACAGTGTTGGTAGACAGGTGTATTAGAAGAACCTGCTACTGCCATCTTCATGCTTCTGTCTTGAACACAGAAGTACATTTCTCTAAAATGCTGGTACCTATCTACCACACTGCATGGCACCATATCCCAGAAGACCATAATTTTAACCCTTTAATGCTGAACGACTTCTAAAGACGTCATGCAGTGAGCCCTTTAAATTGCCAAATGACTTACAGAGATGTCACAAACAGTGTGTCAAAGTTTGGAGGAATTTTGTTCACTCCTATTCGATAAACTGCTGTGGCTTGCTAAGCTGTAGGACCCTTGAAGGTCAGGGTGTCTTTATAGAGCCAAAATGTACCCCCTCCACCTCCTAAACCCCTCCACAAACCATGATTTATAAGTCGACACAAGATAACTGCACATTTTGTCCCACCTGACTAATATAGTTTAGACAATGATATCTTTGTTTATAGCTTGCACTGGGGTTCACTGTGGGTTGAAATATCAACACTGGCCTATGAAGCAAACTTTATTTGTTGACCAGAAAGGTTGTCAGTGGCATACTGTACCCACATAATTCAGACAAAACTAATGCTAAAAAATCAGAGATATCCACAAAAATCAATGTTTACAGCTACAGGAGGGCCCACAGACATGCATCTTGTAGTGCTGGGGTAATCTGTAGGGGTTGTGGGGTAGTAACATGCAACATACAGCCGTCAATCTAGTAACAACATCTTGGGCACCCTTGAATAGCTGGAATTTAATACAGTAGTCACATCATAGCTTTAGATCTGTTTTGCTGTCACTGTAGAAGACATTCATATCTCACTGGTATTACGTTTCTGCAACTGTGCCCAGTCATATATAGTAGTCTAAACATGGCAGATGATTGTCGGTCTTGAGCAATGGCCGGAAAAAAAAAAAATAAAATAAAACTTGAGGAGGAAGCCATCAGTAAAATCATGGTTGCTGACACCGACTCAGAATCAGGTGCTGAGGCTAGTGATGTTGAAAACTATTTTGAGGAGGAGGAGGAGGAGGAGGAGGAGGAAGAAGAAGAACAACAACAACAACGACGACGACGACAACAATAGCAGCAAGCCTCAGCAGAAGTCGCCATAACAAACACTGACCAATGAAATCAACCCAACTGCGCTGCCGTCTGTGTGATGTGGGCCTGTGCGTGGTGCCTTGTTTCATGGAATATCACACAAAAGTAAATTTGTAATATATCACCTTCTTTGTGAATAATGAGTTTCATGACAAAACAGTGATCCAAGGTGCCACAGACCTTCTGCAGCAGCCAGAATTATGTGAGTAATGAACTATTTACACCACATTTTATATAATGCATGCAATTCACAGGCATAAATTTATTATAAAAATAGGTGAACATTTTTTCCTCAATTAATCAATTCACAAGCAGAGTGCAAAATTTTATTTCAATAAATTTGAAGGAAAAGTCTATGTGATATGTATTTTTCTCTAAAGCAATCAAATTTAAAATCCCCAGTAAAAAATCTCAGCAGGCTGCATTGCTCGGAGGGATTTAATTCCAGCGTTAAAGGGTTAATCACTTCCATGTCATACATGCTACATTCCCGTACTTACCACTATAAGGACCTCAAATCTCAAAATACAACTTTCTTACTTCAAACAACCTGCAACTACAATTTTTTGACAACTGTCTTCAAAATAGTTTTAGTGACACACAGGAAAAAGAATGAAGCCAATGTCCAGTGCTCCCAGGAGTAACATCATTACTAATGTACCCTGAAAAATAACCCCTAAAATACAAAGCTATTCTACATGCTACATATATACAAAACTGCAACAGGTTCAACTGAAGAATGCCCAAAACTGTTTCATTATGCACAAATTTCCAATAAGCACAAACTACTTCTGCATTACAAAAACTTTGTTATGCCAAAAGGGAAACATAACAATATGTCAGTAGGGTTTGTATGGTTCCCAAGTGTGATAATTGCAGATGCAAGTCCATACTGGCTGTACAGTAGTTTCATGTTACTTTCTGAGAATGAAACAATGATGTGTTTCGATGTGCAAAAACACTATTTATATGAACTTTCCTGGCCAAGCAGCCAAGTACAAAATGCATTCGTGTTTTCTACATGTAACATAAAAGTAACATTTTTCAGGCAGCTGAATCTTATAATCTGTCCAAGACTAGGGCTCAGAACTATTTAATGGACTTGCACTGGTGCAGAAGAACCACATAATCCTCATCAAGCAAACATAAATTTGGTTCAAATCAGTCCATTAAATTTCCCAGCATACTATGGATTTATTGGGACAAATTTCATTAAATCTGTCACATGGTACAGACACGCATACAGATGGATACAACTTCCAAATTGTGTATTAATCATGTGCCAAGCACACAGAAAACACAATAAAATAATCACAGTAAGCTTAAATTACATCTGTCATCACGTGACGGAGTGAAAGCGTAGCCTTCAACCTGTTTTCCTGTTCTCAAGTATACAAGTTTACTCATGCAGGATTTCATATAAATGGTCGTAGTAATGGCATATTCACAGATCCCAGCAAATATAACACACACACACACATTAATACCTATGTATAGGGATCTTGTGCACTATCTGTTATCTAAACCAGGACAGTCACATGGCTTCAGTAACATAGGCTTCCTTCAGTTATGTGTAGTAATAATTTCACATTATTAAACAATGTATATCATCATGCAGGACACACAAATCCTTTACCTCAAAACCTAGAGAACATACATAACTGCCATTAACAATGCATTAATCATGATTTATTCTGAACATGCATTTAATCTGTAAATGCATGATACAGCTCTTGTAATGTTACACTGCATATACTGATGGGGCCTTCAGCTGTATGGACAGTCACAGCTCACAAACCTTCACTCCTTTATCAACACTGCAGACTGCAGAGTGTGTGGAATTTAAACAGCCACAATATGTAGATAACATAACCTGGGTCATTCTTTTTTACCACTGACAAGTGATTTCCCTGCGACAGATTATGTATGTGAATTCACAAATACAATCCACCATGCAGTTCAGTCATCTGCATGTCACAAAATACATGAGATGCGGGGTAACTGAGAGCCTGTCTGTATTTACTTGAATGTCAGACACAGCAATATAAACGTTTAGATACCTGTAACTCATTTTATACTATTATAGTGTGTTGGAAGACATTTCATAGATTGAAGGAAAGACACAGGTTCAAAATTCTCATACCCAGCCAGATGTATATATAGATTTTTCCATTAAGTATTGAAGCTTTCAACTTCTCTGAAGTTTCACACTTTGGCAGTCTGAAGAATGGTTAGGAAGCAATGCTATGCACTGTGATAGACGGGCAATGCTACCTACCTACCTACCTACCTACCTACCCACCCACCCACCTACCAACCTACCTATCTGCATCATGTTGCATCCCAGAACACAGAGACTTCAGTCACTACAGTAAGAACCAATCACCTTAGACGGAGAATGGCTGCCTGCACAACACACTTCTCTATGAAGTCCCTCTGTTAGCAACCATCGTCACAAAATACTTAGGCCAATTTGCTCACTTGAACTTCCACTTCACATGGTGTGTTGCTTCATCATCTCAATGAGCACATAACAGAAGTTCAGTAACACCGGAACAATAAGGATTTGTTACTCTGTAATAGTGGCTCAAGTACAGGCAATTCTACACAACATGGGTAATAATGTACAAGGGCACTCATGATGCAATATTTTTACTAACTGGTAAAAGCACTGGTCAATAACTGGTTCTCAATAGGGAATGCACAAGTAATGACAGCCTATCTAGGTAATTAAAACTGGATGGAAGTAACAGTTAGGTCCAGAACACTTGCAGCATGAGCAGTCAGTCACAAGCTCCACTCACACAGCAAGCATACAGATTCTGGCACCCAAACTCAACAGAATACTGATGTCTTTATGTCTCTTAACACATTATGTGCCAGTTCCAGGTACCTCCATTATCAATGTGCTATCCACCCAAAGCCATCAACAGAGCACTCCATTACAGACAAACTCTGACCTTCAGAATTTGTTCACAGCATTTATGAATAAACACAGTGTCTAACTATCCTTATCTCATTCACTTCACGGAGATTAAGCTGTATCGCCTTACCACTGTACTGTATGTCATCTCCTATTACAAGTACCAAAATAATTACTTTGTACTTGATCTGAAGATTATATAGGTAAAACGGCGGTCTAATGCACTTAGTTGCTTGTAACTAGCCAGCAGGGATATGATTATACAACAAACAGGAAAATCAATATTATACTTGGAGAAAACAGAACACAATGTGTTCTGTCAACAAGAAGTCATAAGAAATCAAACAACTGAGACAGCATTGCAAATTTCCTTCAGTGTAACACATTTAGATAAGTGTTGCATATTATGCCGCAAGCATCACAATTCTAGGGCATATTCATTCAAGATATGTATTAACTATTTACACTATTTCTATGAACTTTTCTTTTCTGGTGAATGGATGTCATCCCCAAGACTAACCCAAAGAACAGTAAACATTAACTCTCATTACGTGCTTCAACTTACTGACACTGTACAGTGTGATTGCTCCCCATGAGCAGGGCTCAAAATGCAAAGAAATTACTGACACTGCACATTTATTAACGTGTAACATCCATTTGGTTTTCATAGCATAAATGCCAATTAGTTCTCAGACCTAAATTTATCACGGACTTCAAATACCGTAACAGAAAATGCTTGAAATGTTATGGATGCTGGTCCTTCAGATACCACAGTCACAATTCGCCATTGCTTGGTGTTTTTTCAATGAAACAGGCAACAAATTCAAGCTACAAATTCAATCTTGGTGTTTTTTCAATGAAACAGGCAACAAATTCAAGCTACAAATTCAATTACAGATTATTGCAGACAGAACAGAAATATCTAACTTACCTTGGCCAGCACCAAGAGCCCCATACACACCCAAATAAAGATTCTGTTTGCTGTTATCTGTCTTATTCCCATTCACAGTCATATCATTTGACCATTCTGAAAGCCATACATTGGAACCAATTGCGAAACCCTGAAAAACTATGTTGAAAAATACTGTTGCGCCAGAAAGGAAAATGCCAATATTTCTGAGATAATGGGCATACACACGCCACTTCACCTGTGGAAGGAAAAATATGAAAAATCAGCAGAACTCCTCAAAACAAATTAGGATCTTAAACACTGCTTATTAAATCCTATTACATGGAATTTTAGTTATCTCAGATTGGCAAATATTAATATACTATCGTCCAAGGAGTGAAATCTGTCTGTACTCTAATGCAGATTTAGCACAGAGAAAGCAGGATGGTCAGACACACCGGTTCTCATCTGATGATGGCCACTCCTCCAATTTCTTTCTTAACACCCCCCCCCTCTCTCTCTCTCTCTCTCTCACTGAACCTTCCTCAATTCTGATTTTCTGCTCACAAAGTGTTGCAACTTAACACACTCATCTCTCTTCTTGAAAACCTACATGTATCAAGTTTGGCTTCCAATGGTATTCACTTTCATTCTGTACGGCACGTCAGTGTTTGCTAAATAACTTTTTTTTTTTTAATAGCTCAGATCATATGCGTTCATCCCACGTTTCAGAAGCAATTTCAAATAAATGAAACCATCTGACTAAAATGTATAAATGACTTCTCCTGCACTTTCAGCACTATACCACATCCTAACATCACATTTCTCAATATACAACAATTGACTAAGTAACTAACTCCATGGAGCAGAGTCATTCTTGGAAAGCTAACAGTTCCTCATCTGGTCAAGAAATACACTACATTTTAAGGAACTCAAAGGTTCGTTACCGTGTTCACAACAGCTCATCACCTGTCCTCATCCACAGCCAGATGAATCCAGTCTACTCCCATCCTCTCTTTATCATCCACTAAAATATCACCTTCCATCTATGCCTAGGTCTTCCAGTGGTCTCCTTCCTTCATGTTTTCTCACCAGAATCCTGTATGCTTTTCTCTTCACCACTGTATGTGCCACAACCGGCCACCCCATCCTCCTGGATGTTATCACCCTAATAATGTTTGGTAAACAGTACAAATCACAAAGCTCCTCATTATGCAACTTCCTGTAGCTTCTTGTTGCTTCCTCTGTTACACCCCAAACCTATTTCTCAGCACCATCTAAAATATCCTCAGCCCAGAACCTTCGTTTAATGTGAAAGATCAAGGGTCACACCCACATAAAACAACAGGCAGAATTACAAATCTACACATTTTAATTTTTATGTTTTAGCATTAATGTACATGAAACACACACACACACACACACACACACACACACACACACACACACACACACACACACACATACATGTTTTCATAAAAACAGGTTTTCAGGAAGCCACTAAAGTCAATAACAAGAAAAGGATCCAAATGATTATGGCCTTATGGGATGAGACATCATGTAAATTCATAAACTGGGTTCACTTCAGACACACCTGCTACCTCCATCTTCGAAGTCAAAAAATCGGTAACAAGGAAACCAAGCTGTCCAGATACACAGAGTGGGAACATGAAGCAAGACTGTGTACAAGCCAATCTGAGACATCCTTCTCCCACACAACTTACTATTCTACCCTGAAGACTGAACCAGCTGATTATTCTGAAACATTGGTTCATATCTACCCAACTAAAGTGTGTCACATCCTGTGAGACAATAATCTTCAAAATCACAGCTGAAACAAACTCATGTCTAGCAAGAAGATACACTTCATCAACTTACTTTTCCAGTTTCAGCCCTCTCAGCTTCAATAAGTTTGTCTCCACTAGGTTTGGTAACAGAATTTGGAACAGTATCCTTGTCCATTGAATTACATCTACGAAGTGAGCCAGACCTTTCTGTGCTACTTTCTACTGACTGCTGTCTGCAATATAAATCAATATTAACAAGGTGTCATAAAAGGCTCTTATATTGGCACTTTAACAGATGATATACCTAATATACCTGCATTTACACTGACCCACCTTCACAAACTTCAATTTTCAGGGAAATATGTATAGTCACACTGGCCAGGTTGTTATGTCACTTAGCGTATGCATGCTTCATACTGGACAATTACATAATCATCAGAATTAAATATTATGAGTATCAGGGGAGTAAAAAGTTGCATGCATGCAAACACATATCATTTGGTCACCTGGCCACTGCCAACTCTTTCATTGTTAGAAGAAGAGTTTTCTTCATGATCTTCCTCCCATAGGACATAATTTGTTCTGTTCACACATTTTGACCAACAGGACTTTTCAAACACCTGCACGAAGAATTCTGGGTAAATGTCATTCCAAGCACTCTTAATACACAGCCCAAGCAGAGTTTCAGATGGTCATCTTATGTTTCCTGCTAGTGTTACTGGACAGTTCTCAAACAGCAGCCACTCCCAGAACAGAAGACATGATCAGTGCTCAAATGGTTTGTCAGCGGCCACATCAAGAAACTGTAACCGAAAGGCTATGCCTCCTGGTATGATCACCAGATCCCAGTTAATCTATAAGATACTGCTTTCTTTGTTATGTGACACATCAAAGCATCTCAGATTGACATTCCTGTTTTCAGTAAATGAGCTGGCCCTCTGTCACACAATTCTCTTGGTCATCCACCCTTTCTCATTACATTCGAATGTATTTCCACTAAAAAAATTTTTCTTCACAAGTCAGTTCCCTCCCATTAGTCTAACTTGAAAACATCACATCTATTCTCAGTTTCCACATATCAACAAGACTGGGGTTTCATCTATATTAGCCATTTATCCTAAGTGGTTAACATAATTTCAAGACTAATCATACAGTGCTGGCATATTAATTTTTCAAGGTAGTCTGTGGGAAGCTTCCACACTAATATAGTTCTCCAACAAAGAGCAGACCCTTCACACAGACCATGCTGTGCCCATGCAGTGTCCTTGCCATGCTGTGTAGCTGAGGATTTAGATTTCCACAGTGCGTCCGTGTTTGATTCACACATACCATACCATGCCAATGCTGCACCCCTGCTGTCCTCAGACCATGCCCCTCTGAAAGTGACTTCTCAAGGCCACGGCACAGAAACAGCAGGGAATGGCATGGGATGTGTGAATTAACGTCGGCCGTCTCTCAACAGACTGTGGGCGACCTGCCCAGGTTCGGTTCTTCTGGTAACTACACGAACATTCAAGAAAGTTGTTAACCAGAATGCTACTTGCCTTTTGGGATGTGTTTAGTTATTCTGATGACAATGGAGACAGCAGATTATGCAGAATATAAATTAACCTTAAAGTTAAAGCCAGCCTTTCTAATGTTTTTATGCTATGTCTCCATTGCATATTCTTCTTTTGATTGTCTGTGAGCAACAACTCTTTAAAGTTTTCAAATTTCAAAATACCCATTCTAAAATATTTTAAAAACTGTTGCCTGTTATCTTTCATATGTCCAAACAGTGTGAAATACTCCTTCCTCTTCTTTCGTTCAAAACACATTACAAATCCAGTAATTTTCTTCTACTAGCTTTCCTCCTTCTGGGAGAAAATGAAGCCCACATGCAATTATCACATGCTCCTCATGACTATCCATGCTGACGTATGGCAAGAATGGTAGCAGCAGAGTTCAAAAGAGGATCTGTTAATCTGTTGGACTAGCAGTTCTGATTTTTCAAGCTACCACGTGACTTTCATGAAGGACATAGCACCGTCAGAGCATGGTAGGGGCCCAGCACAGCATGTGCGAATTAGTGCGACATGGCATGGCTGGGGCACAGCATGGGCATGGCAAGGTATGTGTGAATTGGCCTTTAGAATGCAAAAATGTTACTGCCCGGCCACTCAATACTGGTTTTGAAATCTTGCCTGCACAATATTCAGAGATGTCAAAAATTCCAATGCCTTTATTCATATTCAGTCCAGTAATGGGAAGGCCATATCCACATTCCTTTAGCACAAACTCCAAAACTTCTTCATCAGTGATATGGAAATTCCTCTGCCTGGGTCCACAAAATGCCTTATGGATTCAATTTGATAACAGTTTGCTTTGTTTTCTGAAGGCATCATACACTGATATTCCTTGCCATGGAAATTGTGTGTCTTGGTGCAATTGTTGGTTACTTCTCCATGTTTCACTTTACCATTAAATACTGTTACTGAAATGCACTGACTTTGGTTTATTAGATGCTGATACACAAGGGTGCTCTGAAAAGTTCTCAGCCTAACAATGAAAAAACGAGAGGGAAGCACTGAGAACTTTAAATAATAACACTGATCTCACCATCCTACCAGCAGACAAAGGCAATGCTACAGTGATTCTCAACACTGCTGACTACAAACAGAAGATTACCTTCCTTCTTGAAAATCCATCATATTGAAGACTGACCAGGGATCCTACTGATTCGACAGAAAGAAAAACCACACTACTACTTAAAAAATCCACTCTCACAGAAGATATATGCAAACAACTGCGTCCGGCTGGCTCCAGACCCCCCAAAACTGTATGGACTTCTGAAGATACATAAAGAGGGAGTTCCTCTGAGGCCCACTGTCAGCAACATTGGCGCTCCTACCTACCAACTCTCCGAGTACTTGGCAGGACTTCTCAGCCAACTCACTGGGAATTTGGCACACCATGTCAAGAACTCCTTCCAGTTCATCCAGATATTGGAATCGCTAAGAGTACAACCAGAAGATCTAACGGTCAGTTTCGACATGGTGTCTCTGTTTACAAACGTCCCGATTGTGGATTCACTTGAACTCCTCAGTTATCACTTTGAAGATTACGTCCTAGCATTGTTCAAACACGTACTAACATCCACATATTTCTGTTTTGATGGACAGTTCTATGAACAAACAGACAAGGTAGCAATGGGCTCACCGCTTTCTCTGGTAATTGCAAACTTCTTCATGGAGGATTTAGAGAGGAAAGCAATAGATCAAGCAACACACAAACCTGTATGCTGGTTCAGATATGTAGATGACACTTTCATCATCTGGTCCCATGGCCAAGAAAAACTGAAAGAATTTCTGAACCACCTCAGTGAACTCCACAACAAGATACAGTTTACAACGGAAAAACAAGAAAGCCACCTCCCATTCCTGGACATTGACATCTACAGAAAAACGGACGGCTCCCTAGGGCACAAAGTATACCGGAAATCCAACCATACCAATCTCTACCTACACCAGAATTCGCATCACCATCCTGCTAACAAACAATCAGTCCTCGCTTCCCTAATACACAGAGCCAAAGCTCTCTGTGACCAGGATTCCCTCCCCCAAGAACTAGAATTTCTCACCACCATCTTCAAGGACAATGGATATAGCCATCAACAGATATGACGAGCCATGAAACTGGCAACACGGACCGCCAGAACCGATGATAAACCCACCTCGACAGCATACATACCATACACCCAAACAACATTTGGCCAACTCAGCAGAATGCTGGCCAAACACAACATCAAAAGTGTCGCCCTACCACCTAGAAAAATATTCAGCTACCTTCCTCCTGTCAAGAATGCATTGGGATTAAGAACACCAGGCATATAGAGCATCCCATGTGAAAGCGGCAGGGTTTATATTAGACAAAGCGGTTCATCAGTCCAACTCCGTATCAAAGAGCACATTAGACATATAAGACTGGCACAACCCGACAAATCAGCAGTAGCGGAACACAGCATTAACCATAACCACATCATTAAACTACAGGACACAAAACTCCTCTCCGCTAAAACCGGATACATGAATCGGCTCATCAGGGAAGCTAATGAACTTGAAATGCACCCACACAATATCAACAGAGAAGATCGCCTGACCTTAAGCAAATATCTTGGAAGCCCCTTCTATACAAGCTTAAGGAAAGGAGACAACCACCTATAATACACATACCCGCCCGCGGCCGCTATATGGGTCGTTACCCCTTCACTACATGCTATGTAACCGGACCCACCCCTACTCCGTCACCCTCCTTACTATTGGCGCAGGCTATTTTTGAGCCAAACCTTCTCACGTTCACTACCCAAACTATTCTCAAATTTAGTCATTCATCACCTACTAGCCTATGAAGATGGAACAGACAAAGTGTTCCAAAACGTCGGCATATAAAATTCAGACGCCGGGGAATCACCCGAAAGAAAACATACAACATACAGAACATGGCGAAAGTCTGAAATCAAGAATTATAATTTCAAAATTATTTTTATTTTTCAACATATCTCCCTTAAGACTAATACATTTATTCCAGCGATGCTCCAGTGCCATTATCCCGTCCCTGTAGTGGTTCTTCGTAAGATCTGCAAAATACCCCTCTACAGCTGCAATGGCCTCTTGATTCGAAGAAAAACACTGACCAGCGAGGAAGAGTTTGAGTTTTGGGAAGAGACAGAAGTCAGAGGGAGCCTAATCTGGGGAACAGGGTGGATGTTCCAACAATCCACAGTGCAGATCCCTTAATTTTCCCATTGCCAAAACACTTTTGTGGGCGAGTGCAATGTCCTGATGAAAGATGATTTTTTTCTTTTGCAAACCGGGTCTTATCACACAAATTTTTCCATCTAGTCTGGTTAAAAGATTGGAATAATATTCCCCGGTTATTGTTTTAACCTTTTCAAGATAATCAATAAACAAAATGCCTTCAGCATCCAAAACACCAATGCCATGACCTTTCCTGCTGATGGAACCGACCTTGTCTTCTTTGGTCCTGAACAACCGGCTTCTGTCCACTGTTTTGACTGCTGTTTGGATTCTGGTGTGTAATGGTGAATCCAAGTCTCATCCATAGTAATAAATCGACGCAAAAAATCAATTTTCTTTTTGTTAAAATGCTCCAAGCACTGTTCAGAGATTTTGATGTGAGTGCATTTTTGATCTACTGTGAGCAAGCTCGGCACCCATCTTGTGCAAAGCTTTTTCATATCCAATTCTTCATGCAAAATATATCCTACACGTTCTTTTGAAATGCCTATAGTCTCAGCAATTTCATGCTCTTTCTTCCGCCGGTCATCCAATACCATATCGTGCACTTTTTCAATGATTTCTGGTGTTGTTGCACTTTTTGGAAATCCTTCACGTGGATCATCTTCAAGGCTGGTATGGCCATGTTTAAACTCGGCAGCCCATTTCTTAATTGTTGAAAACGAATGAGAAGAGTGCCCATAAACTTTCCTGAAGTTCGAATGAATTTCATTTGGCATTAAACCTTCTTTCATAAAGAATTTTATAACCGCACGATACTCAATTTTATCTATTTTAAGGGATACAGACAACACTCCTGCTTCAGACAGCTGTATAAAACAAACTACTTGATAGAATGACTTGCAATTTCATATGGATGCTTATGACAGATGTATCAACTTAGAAAAAAAAAATTCTTGCCGATATTGTTGCCATCTATGGTTGAGGCCGGGAACTTTTCAGACCACCCACGTACCTTTCCCTTCAACAACACTGCTCATGACTTTTACTGAATACTTTTAACTTGAAACAATTCTCACTTCAATAATACAAGTCAGCTTGAAATGCGCTGCCAGCATATCATATTAAATTCAGAACTATAAAAAATGCATACAATTACTGCTGCAGCAAATACATTTGTATCAAGTGTTTTCCTCCATGCACCATACTTGAGCTTTAAAAAAAGATTCTAAAATTGTCTGTCATTACATCACTTTCAAATACACTGTGCTTCCAGTCTACATACCGATAATTACGAGTAATTCTCTTTGTCTGGACACTAGAAAACAATTTGACAGACAGGCAAAAAAGCCAGATTGTCAGTACCATAATGATAAACAGCAAGACACATGTTTAAAATACTAACTATTAATTGTACTTGTTATCTCAAAAATAACTTATTACACATGGAAAAGGTTAAGTAACACAGCAGTCATCACATTAATGCTAATAACTCCAACAGTCTGTTTTAACCAATATAGACATACATCACCATCATACTGGTGGGCTTCTCAACTTCCTCTGTTATCTTACGATACTAAACATTACATGACATTTTCCATAGGTGAAAAATGTCAGATAATTACATACTGACTTAAGTCTGTTATGCCATGCTAATCTCATTCAATGAAGATATGGCACAGTATCATTTTTGTCTACCTTTTATGACTAAGGAAATAAAACTGTGCTTAAAAAGGGTGAGTAGTGGTACATATAAAACATCCAGTTAGATAATGTGGTACACTATTTTATCACTTTTAAAATCTGGGCCATTACATCAGAAACAATGTTCACCCTCCCTGCATATTTTTTCATGATTTATTTTAAGCCCCCCCCCCACACACACACACACACACACAGTATCCAAGGCTACATAATATCCAATGGTAAGCTGATTTGTGAAGAATAACTGTACAAAATTTTAAATGAACCAGTCATTGCCTAAGTTGAGCAACTATCCTGACATTTACCTAGACAGACTAAGGAGAGTTACGAAGAGCCACTGTCAGTATAGCCAGTCTCTAGGTACAGATTTGAACATCAGACCACATGAATACAAAGTAGAAAAGCAGAACACTTGATCATGATGGACAATATTTGTCCAATACATTATGTTCCAATTACTGTATTTCAATACGGGGG
>Ga0268261_10000664_pt1 | contig 22097 bp, 8 predicted proteins | sample TergutNc150P1_FD_190353 | JGI IMG/M metagenome (GOLD analysis project Ga0268261, IMG submission 190353) | Nasutitermes corniger P1 segment gut microbial community from laboratory colony in Florida, USA - Nc150 P1 (SPAdes) (version 2) | ecosystem: Host-associated > Arthropoda: Insects > Digestive...
AAGCCACCTGACTGTCACAGCCATTACTAACATATTTCTCTGGCCTAGGGTGCATTTAAATTTCATGGGCATTGGCCAAGACAGCAAATATCTCAACCTGGAAAACTGTAGCATACTTTCCTAGAGAGATGCTCAGCATTCTTGCTGAAAATGTCCCATAGACTCTGGCCCTGGATTCCACCCACCCCCACATCCTGGACCCATCTGTATACCAGACAAGCTCCTTAACTACAGAAGAAGCCCCAGGTCCTCTGGTCCACTGATCTCTAGTCTCCATAGCGTGGGGCTTAAGCGCAGTGGCAATTTATGTTCCACAGCAGAGGCTCTTAGACTTTTTCAGTGGCATATCACTTTAACAATTTCAATGTACCAACAATACTTTTTTTTTAATTTAAATAAAAATGCTGAATTTAGAAAGTCTGGTTGACATTGGGGAAGCATTACATAATTCTGCATTCCATGTTGGGTATTAGCATATATATGTTAAGCTACATATGTCTGCTTTTCTTTTTATATAATTTTTATCACGTTTTATATTTCGCTTTTTATCAACGTCCAGTACCAGCAAATAATGCTTGGCGTGCCATTAATGGTACGCGTCCCACAGTTTAAAACCATATTTCCCACCTTGTACGCATTTAGTCCGTTGGCATTCATACGGGTTCTACCTGCTCTGACGTACCGATATCTGTACGCTCCCGTTCATCTTCAAAATACCTTATAATATTAGCGATGTTACTTTTCGCCGCACTGTATTTATTACTGTAATTTGCAGAAACGCAGCTGTTTATTACTTCCACAAAACGAAACAATTTACTCCCCATGATTCAACACATTTAAAACCAGCCAACACGCCTCTGCCTTGTGCAGTCCATCACTGCACCTCCGTTCCTCACTACGCGATTATGGGTGATAACATGGATCAGAGATAGATGATCTCTGATCACAGGTCTTGTTTTGAGGTGCTAGCAAGTGTATTTCAGGCTACATAAAACTTTTCGTGACACATTACTTGCACTTCGACAGGCTTCAGCTTGTCTAACAAAATTTGTCGCACCAGTCTGACAAGCTACGTTCAAATCAGTCTCCGCATGCCTCTTTCAATTACATTTTTGTCGTCGTGACATGTATATCTCTTAGGGCTGGGGGTCTATTAGTCAAGTTTCCACCGACAGATGACGTCATTACGCGCATGCGCAACGCGAAGGAGCCATAATAAGACGCATACATGGAGCGATGTTATTGCTACGGTTTGTTTCAGCTATTTCAGTGACGGGGAATGTGCAGTGATAGCTATTGTCCTGTTCCCATATCAAAGACGTAAGACGAGTATGCCATTGTGGTTTAAATGGAAGTATAATTAAAGGTACCAGATTTCCGATGAGATGTTTCAGTGTCTTATATGTGGACTACCGCCTGTTTGTTCGAAAGAGATTAACTGCATACGTGAAAATAATAACGCATGTTATGCGAACGCCAACGTTGACTGTCATCTGAAAACGACTGTATTTTAAAATCATACTTTGCCTATAAGAAAAAAAAAACTTGATTTTCAGAAAGTTGGTGTTTGATGCTGAGTGCCAGTGTTTATTCAAATTTGCATGTTAATGTTTGCCAATTTTCGCTGCTGTTGATACGGACGGTAATCATTCTGCATGCAGTGACGTATTCAACCATTGCCAATAGCAATTACAATACCTACCTATGTAGTGGGACTTTTGAAGCCTTCACAGGACTGACTTCTAATCTGATTACCGACCACTACTTCTGGAGGCACATGATGACGACATTGTCGAATCGCCTGTAGTTAAAGAACACCACAGCACATATGATCTGACCACGCTGTTAACAGATGTAAACACAATATAAGGCGTGGGATGTGGAAGCCATATCAAAATCGTGCATTCTGTTGAAAAATGGCGCTTTTGGGATAAATATGTTACGAAAATTATAGTGTAGTGTATGTTCAGAATATTTCCACTCGTATAAAAAGGTAATGCTTCCAGGAATGACAATTCGGCTTGCCTTGTTATGCGTTATTATAAATTAGGAAGGTCAAATTCATTAAGTATGTTGCCTGTGAAGTTTTGTGCCTGATATGAGTATGTTGTTTAACAGGACATTAAATGGAGAATAATCCCGGAGACAGTAGCAGTGAATCTGATATAGCAGATCCCTGGTCAATAATTGACAGAGATTCATGTGAACCAGAAGACATACTAGTTGACAGAGCTGTTAAAGACTCAGATAGTATTAGTGGCGAGCCTAGTGATGGAGAATCACTTGAAGTTATAGATGAAGAAGAAAAGCACGAAGATGAATGTAAGTAGGTAATAATTTGTATTTAACAGTTTTTACTATGTAACTGGTATTTTCACTTAGCATCATGTATACGATTTTCATTGCAGTTAGAGATGCTGATGTGGAGACAGATGGCATTTCCATCATAAGTGAAAGTGAAAGAAGTAATGATTTTGAACAGCCACTGTCTTTGGCCGTTTCCAAGGAAAAGAAGTATTTGCATCACCCAAATACATATCTGAATACTCGCTTGAATGTACTGTTAGCATTATCATTTGCTGCCGTAACTGGTCTTGGTTTGGGACACTTTCTAGGTAATTCTGCTCTTTACATTGACAGATTATGTGAGAACAATTTATGTGTGTACTGGTAATTTTTTGGCTTTCTAATTATGATCATATTGGAGGAGTAATGTTGTAAACACATAGTTTATTATTGTGATCAGTGCTCAAGTCAGTAAAGAAGTATTTTTAGTTATAAATTGAATATGAAGTGTTTTATCAAAATTTCATGATAGTAAATTGGCTTTAAACCATTTACTTTCTTATAATACAGTGTAGATATTATTTTTAAAATCTGTGGGATTAGTACTGGTAACTACTGTTCCACAAATAAAAATTTATTTGATAAAGAAGGAAGAACAAAGTTTGCAGAATTGATCTTTGTAGAATACCATTTTTATTTCTCCCCAACTATAGAAGATAATATGATTGAAATCCATATTATATGCTATCAGTCTTTGATACCTATCTTTGAGGTACGGTTTAAGTATGGTATTGGTTTTGTCTTTTATTCCAATGGCATATGGTGGTTGACATAGTTACAAGCTTTTTCAAGATCACAGAAGTTACCTTCCACCATTGGTATATTATTGAGAGCTTTTAGAATTTCATTTATTAATTTATAAATAGCCTTTTCTGTTGTTGACTTTATCCTAGATCCCAGTTGTTCCTCTACTAAAATGCTATTATTTAGACATTCAAGAAGTCTAATATGTGTAACCCTTTCAAAGACCTTTGAAAATGAGGTTATTAGAGATATATAGGTCTGTAGTTAGAAATGTTATTTGTTTTGCTTGCTTAAACAATGGTTATATTACAGAGTATTTTAGATGATTAAGGAAAATTCCTGATGATAGCAGTTCTTTACCTATATGGTTTAGAGGTGAACTGATGAAAGGAGAGATTATTTTCAGTAACTTGGTGGAAATTTCACCATATGCAAATGTATTATTTAATTTAGAGCTGTAATAAATGTCTCAATTTCTTTAGTTGATGTACGATTAAGTTTTATGTTTGGGAAGGGGTTATTAAAAGTTTGTGACAAGTGGTGTATAGGATTATTATTATTATTATTATCATCATTATCATCATCAGTACTGTCATAGTTACTACTGTGTTCATCATCACTGCTCTTTATATGTTGTTTTTTTTTTTGTATTAATTTTTTCTCATTTTAAATGGAGTGTTATCGAAAGCATATGTAGTGACCTGATGATTGAGGGCTGGACGGTCGGGGAATCGAATCCCGGTGGGGGCAAGATTTTCCACACCTGTCCAGACCAGCCCTGGGGCCCACCCTTCTTCCTGTACAATGGGTACCATGTCTTTCCCGGGGGTAAGAAGTGGCCAGGTCGTGACGCTGACCCCTCACCCCCTTCTGGTGCCATGGTCGAGAAAGAGTAGGGCTATACCTCTACTCCCGCTATGGGCCATACAGCCTGTACAGAGCCTCAGTGCACTTACAAGGGTGCACTTTACCTTTACCTTTACTGTTCCTACTGGGGAAGTAGAGTTTTCTTTTGCGTTTACATGAAGTTTTTATTCCTAGTGTTTTCCAGGTATTATTTCTAGGTACCTTTCTCATTTTTTTAGGGGTAAACTTGAATGGATGATCCTTAAGTGTGTGTTCAGAAAAGAATTAAACATTATGTTGACATCATTGCTATAAAATATAGTGTCCACGTTGCATAACTTTATTTGATCAGAAAGTCATCTGCTATATATTTGTTAATTTTTTGTGTGGTTTGAATTAGATAATATTGTGGCTGCAGATCAATGTCATTTAGCATTATGAGTTGTGCATCGTGGTCTGATAAGGCATTTACTCAAGGACACACTGTATAGTTTCCCATTTTGGAAATATCAATAAATATATCACCAAATGTAGATTATGTCTGAAATCTATTTTTTTCTTCAATCTAAGTGTGAAACATCGTCAGATGGCCATCACAGTTTAACTGAATACTAATTACAACCCTGCTTAGGTTATTTTCTTAGAAGTTTCCAGTTATTTTCTGTTGTTTTTATTTATAGTTGTCTTTTAAAATGATGTAGACACTACACTTTATAAAAAATGATTCGGAATATCACTATCCTACCTTATCAGTGTCATATTCATGTGTGTTTGTGGTCATATAATACATTGCTCTGTAACTCATCAATTTCAGGATTACAGGAGGAATGCCCATTGCTGAATGAATCAACTACAAACCTGCTAACAAAACTACAACGTGATAATCAGTTGCTGCAGTATAAAATTGAGAAACTTATGAGTGAGAAAGATGCTGCAGTCCGTTTGTTTGAACAAATTCGAGACAGGGAATGTGGAACAGACGCCAAACTTAGAAATGAAGGTACATTGCACTTGCATCCATCATTGCAAGTAGGTATTCATGAAAGTCCCTTCAAATTGGAGATTAGTGGCTATCATGCGAGTCGTATAGGCTCGCAGCAACATACATCAGATAGCAGAAATCAGGATGAGGGTGAAGTCAGGAATATTGTAAAACAGTCTCCAGTTTTGAGTGCAGGAAGGGTTTCAGTGGATGAAAATTCAGAGTATGTAACACTAATAAAGTATGAAGAAGAGAATGCTGTAAAACCACCATCTGATGGAGAAACGGAAAGGATCACTTCTGAACCAAGTTCAGAATGTGATACGTTAACAAACCCAAAAAATCCACTGACTCCAACGAATATGCAAAATGTAGAAAGCAATAGTGTTTCTGATTTTACTGATCATGTGGACAGTGTGGCATTTGAGCAATTCATAGCTCATGACCGTTCTACTATGTTCTCTGGTGAAGTGAATGTTGACAAATCTTACGATCTTTTAAACAAAAAGAAAGCTGTTGCAGAATTCCCCTTTGTAATGAATGATGAAAACAATGCCCATGGATCTTCTAGTAGGGATGATGGAGTGGCACAACCTTTGGGTCATGTGAAGGATAAACGGTTTGTGTTTCCTATGAAAGATGGTGATGTCTTAGAACACACATTGACCACAGATTCCTCTGGAGGAGACACCAGTCCAGAGGTAAACAAAAATGTAGACAGTCTACACCCAGAAGTGATAGAAGAAACATATGACTGGAAAGAAAATAATATAGAAATAATTAAATCAACCCTTAAACTCTTGCAGGCACAGTATGATGATGTAGCACCAACAGACACTGGCAGCATCTTGTCCTCCTCTATTGCTTTGGCTGCAGAAGTCGAACAGATTCTTGTCCATTTGCAGGACACCATTACTGAGTGTGAAGTACAGAAAACTGACTTCTGTGCACAGTTCCGAAAGAGGGCGGAAGTGTCAGTCAAAAATCTGAAAGAGACAGCAGAGGGACTTGTCGATGACATAGATGAACAGTTGTACAAATTGGTGTCCACAATTTTACGGAAATTGAAAAAGTTTAAAGGCAAATTGCAAGACAAGTGGTGCCATTTGACAGATAAGTATGATTATGACAGTGATGCAATATATAATTGGCTACATAGTTCAGTATTATTAGAGTGTAAGGAAAGTGACAAGCAAACCAGAAGGAAATTTAAAAAGGTTTCTGCTAAAGAACGTAATAAATTAAATGATAAGTTTGTAAGGAGTACCTCAGATGAGAACCAGGAGGGAACATATGTACCTGATATTTCAAAAAGTCATAACACAAAGGAAGAATATGATTTTAAAAGTGTTGACTCAAATATTGTATCAGAAGTAGACCAAAAGAATAATGTCCCAGTACGAGAGTTCCATGTCAATAAAAAACAGAAGCCCATGAAAGTTCGTATGAACCATGACAGTTTAAGTGAACAGCATTTTAGAATTAACACACCAGTGACAGTTCCTGAAGAATCTGGTAAATCCACTGGTCAAGAGCAATACATGTCAAAATCACAAAAAAATTTGAAACGTGACAATGAAGGCACATTTAAGAGACACTTCAGTGGAAAGGAGAAAAATGAACGTGAGGATGAGCAAAAGAGCGTACCTGAATCAAAAATGTGTTGGCAGACACGTAATGGTAAGACAGTTTGTGATAAATGTAAAAGTAATCAACAGCATTTGCATTCTGAAGATTTGAAAGGTCAGGGTTGTGAAGATAATCATCGGTATGAGAAAAAGAAATGGAAGAACCAGTTCAATGATAAAAAGAAAAGAGAGTATAAAAGTCATGAAACAGAAAACAACAGGCATAACCAGTACAGACACCACAAACAATCTGTGATCTTGGAACAGGGTGCATCTTGGATCTTGGATGATTCTAATACCCTTGAGCAAAGTAATGTGTCAGGAGATTGGATATTGAAATTGGCAAATAATCGTGCTGAGCGACGTAAGTTGGAACGCAGAAGTGATTGGGTGTTTGATCGAGCTGTTGCACGCAAATTATTGAGGGAAAAGCAACATTTAACAGATAATTGGTATTTTGAAAGAGCACGTGGACGTGAATATTGTCGCTACCATCCACATTCTGAGTGGTGCAAAACTGGAACCTACAGTGGCCCAAACTATGATGGGCTTCATCAAAGAGACCATGAAAATGGGTACCATGAGGATGTAAAATTACGGTATGGTACCCGATGGACTAACAAATTCGCACCTCGCTCATTTGCAGCTACAGAAAAATCGATAAAAGATTCTATTATATATTTTAAAAACAAAATAAATTATCATAGTCATCATTAGATAATGTGCTTTCTTTATGTGCAGTGTGTTTACTATATGTACGAATTTTAAATTGTACAACATTATGTGCATAACATATTGCTTTAGTTTAAACATTTCTGGGTGTTAAGACAGCCTGTATATAACTGCTGATGCAAGAATCAAAAAGTGCAACGTGTATGCTGTCTGATTTTACACTTTTATAATCATGTTATGCCCCCCCCCCCCCCTTTTTTTTTTTTTTTTTTTTTTTTTTTTTTTTTTTTTTTTTTTTTTTTTTTTTTTTTTTTTTTTTTTTTTTTTTTTTCCAGAGCTCTTTAGATAGTATGCACAAAATGCTAAAAAATGTTCCTGATTATGTGAGTGTATTTATTTTGGATTGTTGACTATTTTTAAACTTTTATTTTACATGACTTATGGTATTTTCATGTACCTGTTCAGTGGAGTCCCTAATTATTGTGCAGGTGTACCCACTGTCCATTCAGAATACATTTTCACATGAAGTGCATTTGTTGTAACAGCATATATTACTGTGATTTGAAATTGTGAACGGTATCAGGATTATTCACCAAAATGTAATTTCAATAAGTATAGTAATATGCACAATATGTTGTTGGTATCTGCAATTGTAAAATGACATTTACCTAGTAGATGTTAAGACTCTTAAGAATCTCAGTTTATTGTGAAAGGGTTCACTCTGAATTGTGCAACAGATGACAAAATTTGAAGTAAAATATTTGTTAAATGTGTAAGAAGTTGCAGAGGTTAACCGCAGTATTGGAACTTGCAGGTGATATAGGGAATGTGATAAAAATTGGATAGTAAGACATGAAATTATTTTCATAAATAACAAATAATCCTTTAATTTATTCATAGAATCCCCCTTCCCTTTTGTGATTCATGACTTCTTTATCACTGGTTATTTGACTTTATGTGTAATAAGGCTTTCGAAAATGACCACGTTAATGAGGTAGTGCATAGCATAATGACATATTTGCAAAACTGCTACTAATTTGTAATTTATATGTAGCCAGACTGCTGTTATTTATCAAGTGTTTTTCTGGCATCTTTGTGATTAACCCATTCAGGATTAGCACAAGAATGCACTTTGACATGTTCCAGCTAAGGTCAACAAATATCACTTTTTGTGCCTAGTAGTATATATTAGGGGCAGGGAGTTGTGTTTATATTGTTTTTGTCTGTTATTAAGAGATTAAAAAGTATGCATTATGAATAGCATTTTGGTATGGCATATGGAGGTTGACATATGGAAAAATCACCATACATGTATGTTACTTGACACAGAAATACATCAAATATAATGTGAATGGCAGTCTGTTTGTAACAGACATTGTGTTAGTGTGGCACCTGGCAGTGAATAGCACCTTCAGTGAAGCATTAATGTATTGCACCCATCCTGCTAGGGTTAGGGGGTGCTCTGTGTGATTTTAGGGTGTGGTACCAAAACTTGCTTTTATCCTTTGTCATTTCTTTTATGTCTTTAGTTGGATAATTCAGAACTTCGCAGAATAAACAACAGTTTTATTTAGTACCCTTGTTTCATTTTGCAGTTTTTTATGTTCCTGTGCTTGACTTTCCACACACAACCCAGACACTTGAAGTTAGGAGGATCTTGACTATTGCATATGGTTGTCTCATCACCATAATGGAAGACAAAGTCATAACATAAAGATAGCTAATAACACCTTTTAAAGTGCATGATGTTCAAATATTTTAGAGTGGTATGTTCAGTGACATTCAGATCAACCACCCAAGCATAACACATTGATGTTTTCTTCTTCATAGATTATTTTCAGGAGGTTTCTTTGATACGCCAACATTATGTTGTACCCATGGAAGGTCAAAAGATGTAGAGCACTTGAAGGATGTTGATAAAAACTCGTATTTCGGTGATGTGAGTGTCAGTGAGTGAAAGATACCAGAAGTGCAGAAACTTGCGTAAAATTATTTCAGAAGGACACTGAAATATGAAATCTGCATCCATGAAGAAATTTACAGTAGTGTAAGTCTGGCCAGTGTTTATTACTGTTCAACTTGGAATATTCTTATCTTCCCCCACCTTCCATCTAAAAATGTAAAGACAGTAGTAGTAGTAGTAGTAACAGCAGTAGTAATATCAGTAGTAATTTATTTCATCTGTGGCTCTGGTTTTGTTAAAAGTGGTGACATGTACCAAATGACCTACTACATCAAGCATTTTTGTGTGGATGATTATGCTTTTGGGGGGGGGGGGGATGAAAACTAAGCAAAATGTGTTAGACTGACCATTTAATATTGTTTTGAATGCTTTTGTGAAGACAGTGGGATGAATTCTATTATGTTCAAACTTTGAGGTTGTTATTTAGTTATGTATGGCATATTTAATGATGTTATCAATACCTCAGGCTTTGTGTAGCATTGAATGACTGGCTGATAAATGAGTGAACTGAACAAGTAAAATGCCTATGGCCTTATTTGATGCTCTACTCTTGTATTTATCTAAAGATGGCAAAGAAAACTTCAGGGTATCCTGTCTCTTGAGTTGAGGTTTGAGGGATGTTAGATTTGAAGTTGGTAGGTTTCCATTACAAGCAGTGTATGTCAATGCCAGTATGCATTACAAATGCTTGCCCTGTTGCTGTTTTGATGAGAGGAGAAGAGAACTGTTGCGCACACAATTTGTCAGAGACTTACTCTGGTTCACTGCATTCATGTAAGAATTCTTAAATTTTACATTTCTTTTGTGAGATGCTGTGTAATCCAAGATACCCAACTTTCTCTAACACTCATTTCTTGAAGGTGTGGAAATGATCGGAATGTTGTTGAGATTTCTCTCTTTGAAGTTAAAACCATTCATCCTTAGTGACTGCAGGTTTGTACTCGTGTGTAGGATATTCAGAATGTCTGTCATTTTCTAACAGTGTGATACATCAAGAAACTCTAGTTTGTGGTACCCATGTGCCACATGTTCAATACATTTATCAGTCATATAGGTGTTGGGGAAATAGGTGTATTAATGACTTGCATGAGGAAGTATTTATCAGGTTTTTATCAGCATAGTGTCTTTCTTGTAGATTAAAGTGCCTGAGGTTTGTAGAAAGGCCAATCAATCTGCTGAGTGCTCCTCCACCTCCAACAATTTCCAGTTTAACTAAACGAGCAAATTGGGCCACCTCTCTAGTGATGTGAGAATTTTAAATGCTGTTGTGTATACACTGCAGCTGCAGGCTTTCTAAATTACTTAGAACTGTCAAAGGATATATATTAATTGTTGTACTCATTATCAAGTGTTTGTTAGCCATGAGAAGGTACTTTAGGTTACTACAGCTACAAATTGTTTTGAGTGTGTCTGATGTCAAAGTACGAGCAATTCATATGTTTCTAAATGTTGCATCCTCATTATCATCATTTGTGGAATCAGAATGTGGAAGACAAATTACCGAAGGCGTCATTTCTTTCAAATCCAGATGTGATCACCATGTAATCAGCATTGTGAGTGTGGAGTCGCTGTTGAATTTTCTTTAAAATTTCACATAATCAGTGTTAAACTTTGAACCTAGAATTATGACATCCAGGCATTCCTTTCTGGGCAAAGCAGACATCAGTTCTTCAACTTTGTGTTTATTAGGACCACATTTCCATTCCATACCTACACCTTGGATGTTCTTACAGTACAAAATTATGACTGACATGATCATGTCAATATATATTCTTTGGCATAGCCTGAAGAACCTCAGCTCTGGCATGTGCTTTAGATGTGTCATGATGTTGTATTCTGTCAAATTGTATACAGGCGTGAAGGAGGTGTTCTTCCACAGCTTTCCACTTTTAGAAATCGTATTCCACCATTCATCATTGTAAGGAATGGACATAGCCAAGTCCCTTGCACTTAAGTATGAGAATTTCTTCAGCAATACTTCTGGCATGTCAATCAGTCCTCTCAGTTCACCCTGTGAGATGTTCATTTACATCAGCAACTTGATGAATTGCAGTAGAATTTGCTGTCAGAGTCTAGGTATGTTATGTGATTAAATTGTCTGAAATATGTAAAACAAATTAGCTTAACTTAGAATAATTACTGTCTGGTAAGTCTGCGCTGGAATCTGCAGAACCGTTTACAATCTGGATAATCGGGACAAGATAAAAAATGTGAATGCCAAAATCTCTTGCTGTCTTGTACATGTGACAGATGAAGTGAGGCAGAGGATCGTCTTCCAGCATAAAATTAATCAAAAACAGTTTTCGGTATTGCAGAGTCATGTGATGACAGCATGAAAACCCCTGTGGTTTAATTATCTAGAGAATAAGAAAAATGTACGAAACACACACTTGAAAAATTTTTCTCCATAATTATTGTCCAAAAGACTTTTTGCTGTAGTAAGTATTTAGCAGGCAACTGGCTGTGTGCACAGAAAAACATGCCTTATCTAAAGTGTGTGTCCCCCCCCCCCAGATTTAAACCAACTGGAATTCATCAACATAATTTAGTGGTACTCAATGTCAAATTTCAGGAAAACTGTTTAGCGGTTTTCAGCTTGTTTCTTTAAGACTGGTAGACAGTGAACTTCTTGTTACAAAGATGTCATAATATAGAGTGTCCTAGCAGTCTGGAACGTTATGAAATCAGTTGAAATTAATTTTCTGTGTTGTGCCTCTGCTAGATGAAATATTTCCAGGGCGATGAATTGGCAGGAGTGGACCAATGGAGTGGGCTGTATGATCGCCAGTTTTCAGTCCATTTACTACACTTTTGAAGTTGTGAGAAATTGCAAGCTGACAGTGTCAAGATTGCTAATGTAGCTCATCTGCAACAGTGAGTTGAAGTCTTCCTGTGCTTTATAGTTGACATGATGCTAAGAACTCAAAACAACATGAAGTTTCGTCTGCAAACGCATGACAAGACACAAATTTTGTAAATATAGCGTTTCCGCTGTGGTTTTAAAATTTTTGGGCATTCTGTATTTAAAACTTAGGTCTGTTCCTCATCTTAAGTGGAAAGTTGGCTGTTTATGATACATTTCTTATGCTTTGGTATGGCATGTATGTTGTGTAGTTCTGTTTTACTTGGTGACAAATTTGGTATCCAATAGTTTTGTTGAACCCCTTGTATGGGTTTGATGAATGTGTCAGAAATAAGTAAATGAATTCTATGATAAAATTGTGTAGGACTCTGACAGTATATCACATTGTTCAGTGTTCCTTTTTAAAATGACAAGAACACTACCCCCCCCCCCCCAGGGGCATGCGGTAGCGCAGTTGGTTGAGGCACTGCGCTACAAGTCGGAAGGTCGCGGGTTCGATCCCCGATGGTGTCATTGGAAGTTTTCATTGACATAATCCTTCCGGCCGCACTATGGCCCTGAGGTTGACTCAGCCTCTAATAGAAATGAGTACCAGGAATATTTCCTGGGGGTAAGGAAGGCCGGTGGGTAGGGCTGACAACCTTACCACCTTCATGTGCCGATTGTCTTGAAATCTGGGAGTCTCAACCTCCTGGAACCCTCAGGGCCTGCCCAGACCTGTAATGGGATTGCTTTACCTTTTACTATGCCCCCCCACCACCACACCCCGAAACATAGTGTTTTTGGTGTTTTCAGCTGGGTCCATGACAAAGTACATATGGCGAAACTGTTTGTGATGCTCAGGAAAAGAATTGTTCTATTTTCTGAACATAATTGTCACGATCTGGTAATATCATTATGCTCTTTGTGGAGGATTAGGGACTGTGACGTAATGATATGAAGTTGTGCCAATCCCACACAAGAAACAATGCGTCCGCCTTGTGAAATGTAGATTATTTGTACATGTAATGAATTTCAAGTTTAATTATATATTGGTGTTTTAAATGTGAAAGGAAGATATGTCAAAGATTTCCGAAAAATAAAATAAAATTGCGTGAACATATGTTGAAAATGACCAACCTCCCAACAAATCCAGTATTTAAGATTGTTTGTTTGCAATAGATTTTATGATTGGTTCATATTTGTGTTTAATTCAGGAGGCTAATCTTTATTGGTCCTCCCTCAACTGCCAGTATTTTCAGATATTTGAATTGGTCCGATATAGATAGCCCTTTTCAATAAAGGTTGTGACTACATTATCTGGAAGGATGTAATAATGGGTGCCAGCAGAGAGCTGCGGCGTGATGCACTTCTATCACCTTGGGATCTTGACATTTCGTGATTTATTAAATGAAAAATAAAATTGCTACAACAACAAAGTTAAATCTTCTGCATTTCCTACACTGTTACTCTCAAGATTCCCAGTTATGTTACTATCTTGTCCAGTGCTGATAATTAAAAAAATCTGGTCACTTTGCATGCAGGTAATGTGCACCTTGCTGGTAGTGGTGGATATAGGCCTAACAGTAGTTTTGAAATGTTTTGCAACCCATCATTATTAGAAATGAAACTCTACTTCTGAATTATGTTTGGTTCTTTTTTTGTATTGTTAATGGCTGAGTTATTTGACATGTGATGACGATTTTGGTGGTTTATTTGCTGTTGCCGTCAGTATGGCTGACTACAGTATATAGCATTGATGAAAAGATGACTGGTTTGGAAGGATTTGGAAGGAACTAAGGCACCATCGCTATATTTTTCTTCAGAGACTGAGGGAAAGCATGGAAAGTCCCAACAGTGTAGCCAGTGTGCCAGTCGACACACTGACAGCATCAAGGAATAAGCCACAAAAGTTAACTTATCTATCATAATATCTTTGTGACCGAGGTAAAAGATAAATTGGCAAAAATGTCATACGTAGAGCTAAACTAAGGCAGAAGTGGACCCAGACATGGTTGAGCACCATCCCTGCCCCCACACTCGCACCCTCGCCCCATGTCATAGTATTTGCAAGTTGTCTTGAAAATGTCTGTCTTATTTTGAACTGTTTTGCTGTTCATTACACTGAAATTTCAATCTCACCTTTTGAGATTAAAAGTAAAGTATTGATATTTATTCTTGACTAATGTTTAATGAATTATTGAGCAGGTATTCATGTGCTACTTATATTCAGTTTTAATTTGCTTGTGGGAAGAGACATATAAGCGAAACACTTATTGGCCTTTTAGACTCTGCCATTGAATGAAAGAAGTTAACCTGCAAGTAACCCACTCCCACTTCAGCAAAGGACTGGGACAGTATGATGATCCACCCCTACTACAGACCTATTGCAGAACTGTGTATAGTAATAGATACGAAGAAAAATAGTGCTGCTTTCTTCATTGCTGTGAAACATATTGAGTTGAGGTCATGAAAATAATAATTTCTGTTCTTGATTAATGCGGAGCTAAAATAATGTATGTGGCTATAAAAATAAACTTTTTTTAAATGAGCAGCATATTTTCTACTTTTGAGGATCTACAGTCCTTTCAAAATTGAGAATGATTGATTGTATATCCGTTACTCAAATATGGAGAAAACGAACATTTTGTTTTGTATAAAAATGAAGAGCTAAATGTAAAAACGCACATACATTTGTGTTTTATCCTTTTGGTATGATAATTTTTACTACTGCTGTTGAGTCATGGTAAGAGTTTTCATTAGAATACTTTTCTTGTAGGATTGTTACAGAGTGTAACTGATTAAATTATCATTTGTTAATTTTATTAGATTGTGCCCTCAACTGGACTTGAAGTGGAGAATCACGTTCTTGTCATTGGTAATACTAACGAAAAGAATATTTAATTTGAAGGGAGCATTTTCCTGCACCAAGGTTGTGCACACTCTCTACTGTGTCATAATAATAATAATAATAATAATAATAATAATAATAATCAATAAAGACCTTACAATAGAAATACAATGCATGTGGAATGTAAAAACAAAGGTGATTCCAGTAGTAACAGGCGTGACTGGGACCATTTCAAAATCATTTATAAAATACGTGAGCAACATGCCAGGAAATCACAAAGTTAAGGAACTACAGAAAACAGCCATATTGGGCACTGCACACATACTTCGGAAAGTGCCAACATAGAGATACAATGGGGTCAACGCAGGAACTGGCTATATGCGCACCATGAATAGTTACATCAGAATAGTTGCAACACAGTATTCCCTAGGGACATGGTGTGTCTCAGGAATATAAGTGTAGATACCCTGCATAAAGGAGATACCGAGGATAATAATAATAATAATAATAATATAACAATCATGAACGTTGTAAGTTCGGGGTTGGAAGTCCTGTCCTACGTAACTCATTCGTTTGGTAATAATACATACCTAAATTCAAAAGTAGGAATCATACTAGGCCTATATATTCAGTTCTCTTCTGTATCTATTGGCCTTCGATCCAACACTGCCATTTAAATGCCGCCAATCGAATGCAGTACTGAAAGTCGGAATAAAGTTTATATCGAGAGTTTCCAATTTTCGATAGGATCAATTGGCAATTTTGACGGACAGAGCAGGTTCGTGGTGCAACCTACCGACGGTTTTTATCATTAAGCTGCGTCGAGAATAACCAACATTGTTAAATAATAACATTAATAAACGGTATCAATCTGTGACATAAATAATCGCACGCATGTACAGTGTCATGCCAAGCCGACATATAAATATGGTACCAAGATTAGCGGGTTATTTTTATGTAATAAAGATTTATATTAAGGGAAGGACGACTGTAATTCGTGGGTTGTTAGAGGGTGCGAAAATGAGTGATTGTGTTGAAATGCGTGTTGGTAGCTCCGTACAGTTGGTTTCTGTGTGTGTGTGTTCTTGTGTGTGTGTATAGCCGACAAGACAGATCATATATGACAAGGTGTGTGTTTTTGGGGTTATGTTGGGACTGGTGTGGTCGTGAGGAGAGTTGTTTGATAGTAAGCCGATATCATTTATTGTCATGCCTGTTCGTTAGTAGAAAAGAATAGGTGTCCTCAGCCTTTCCCGAAAGTGAATACAGTATTGTAGATACTTTCGGAATTTTCAGACCCGCCATACGGCTTCTAGGAGTGCTAAGACTCCGAGATAACGACTTTGAGATTTTTTACAATACTGAAACTCACTATCCCTTTCAGGTTATTTTCTTCTTTGTGATGACTTCTACAGAAGAAGACTGGAGTTTTCCAGACACCCTTGAAGGATTCGGTTACACATTCAACGCAGGTAGCCGGAGCATTGATTTTTTAAAAATTAAGGATTTGCATAGATGGATTTGTGAAATATAAGTTTAATTCCCAACTTCCGTCTCAGAGTCGTGGCCATTTTATGTAGGGACGGTGTGGCTAGACCTGACATCAAATATTCTTCCCATCTAACACCGCAATCTTATGTGATGAAACAGCTTTTACAGTACGATGGACATGTATATCCATCTGTACTGTAAAATGTTTTGACAGTGGTTTAACATTTATAACATTACTAATGCATACTAGTACTTTTTTTATTATCACTGAACACAAACACTCATGACATTTCAAAAGAGAGTGCTTTGAAACGTAGTGAGTGTTTTTGTTCAGTCATAGTGGAAAAAGTCATGGTATATATTAGTGGTGTTTCTCACATATATCTGTCTCTGAATTTGAAATGTATTTACATTTTCTTGACAGCCCATAAAACTATTCACACCTACCACAGAAATATAAAACTCTGGAGTAAAATTAAAACCATACATTTTAAATGTGATACAGTGCACTGAATTTGGGTTTTATTGAATGTTACTGGCCCTTACAGAAATTGTGATGACTTAAGCAATGCAGCTGGCCACCATATTGTAAAGATGCACTCGTTTATTTGACACTTTACTATTACTGAGCTAACAAAACCCATTTCAGCTTACATTAAGCCAGTCAGTAAATATGGTTTTCATTAACAGATAGTATGCCAGTCATAAGCCATTCAAAAAGATCATTTTGTACAGATATTCCGTCTAGAGGATGAGTTCAGCTCTGGGCATATCTAGGTTTTTTGGCACATGCAGTGAGTATCATAATGGACACCCCTAATGGGAAACATGGACAGTAATTTTAAAATTTCCTTATATTTGGTTCAGTATTTCAATTTCTCTCCCCCACCCTCCACTATGCCTGTGGTTCAGGTAAAGCATGTGTAAGTCACATGATCTTGAGAAAATAGTGAGTGTTGTTTAATTGCAAAGTCATATTTGTGTAGGATTTTAATCTTTTATTTAAACACTTTTGCATTTCTTTATGTCAGATGTATATATACAGAGCTGTTGCTGATGACATAGTTGTTAGGAATGTGGATAATCAACTCAATGTGTTGTTTTCCAGATGGACAGTTAAGAAAAATCGATACAAACACTGGCAAACCCGGAAATGAACCCTTTGAGTTTCATGTTAGTGAGAATCAAGATTACAATCAGAAAAGATATGAAGCTTTAGGCGATGTAAGTGTCTAACTGCTTGCACACATAGATACATGCATGCAATTTCAAGGGTCTTTCAACAGATTTTTTTTTCTGTTTGACACAGTCTGAAATTGGTCCCTTCTGACATTCTGACATGTAACTCCTCTTTGCCATATGTCAGCTAATAGCAACAGTTATGTACTGCACGTGGTCAGCACTTCAAGATTTTCATATAATTTTAATAAAGAATTACGAGAATTTAAATGAAGAAATAGCGATCTTCAAGGTTCATAATTTATCTAGCCCATATCATAGGTTGCTACACAAACTGTGTCACATTACAGCAGGCAGCACATTGCTCACTGCTATTTAAATTTGCTATGATTCAGGGTCCACACATTTCATTTGAACCTGTTGAAGTTAATATTAGGTTTTTAATCATATTTAAAGAATGTTGTATGGAAATAGATACCTTTGTCTTGCAGACATGTGTAATTTAATGAAGATGTTTCTTATTGCATTTTCAAGTTTTGCTGGTGAAATTGAAAGTACTTTATTCTGAATGGTGTCTTTCAGGTCATCTTCATTGCTAGGAATATTACTAAACACTTTACTCTTTAATGTGCTGTACACATAAAATTGTATGGGTTCAAATCTGGTGAATGAGGAGGCTACTCTGTAAACAGTGCTTGGCATTTAATTAACTATCATGGTGTTATAGCACATGGCATCCCAACATATGTAATATATGGATGTGAAATTGTGGTCTCAGAATAAATAGATCCACTAATCCACACCACACACCAACTGAAAAATTATGTAATGATACTTTGTGGCTTAACATGGGAAACCTGTTATTGTGAGACTTCAGGTCATGTATCCACTGTGATTGAAATCAGCTTCATTACAAGCAGGATAAGTGTGGGACGTGTATTACCATCATGCACCACATGATTGTAATAGTTCACAAAATTCACTCTTGCTTCATGATCTGTGTCATAGAATTAATGAACCATGGTTGTTCCTTATCTTATATGGCTGTAAAGCAGCAGTTTTGTTGCAATTCTTGTTGATTATGCAGACGCACCCATTTGCTGTGCAAGACTTGCTCTCCAAAACTACGGACAGTAACAACCTTTGTGACAGTATGGGTGAAGCTAGTTTACTGAGTCAGCCAAGTTTGTTGTGAAATAGAAGCAGACAAGAAGGGACAGCAATGTGAGCCATATAAAGTACAGGCAGTGTATAAGTTGTATTGTTATTGTTCTTCCATGGAAAGAGAATCTGTCATATGAAAATGATTTTGTTAGGTGGAAAATAAGTTGCCAGGTCATACACATTGTGGACTTACACTGATGTAATATTCTAAGTGGCAGTGTTATGGTTATTATGATTATAGTCTTCTAGGATGTGGTACAACATTACATCCCAGAAAGCAGTAATATCAAAATAACTGCCATAAGGACCTCAAATCTCACAATGCAGTGTGCAGTTGCATAGTTATGTAACAGAGTGTTACATGGAAAGTTAAATGTAGGTGGAAGTTTGGAATTGTGTGATAGATTCATGTAATACCAAGCTGTGTAATTCTGTAGACCGCCTGAATCAGGGTGATGTGTAGTTGCATATTCTGAAATAGTCTCATGGTTTTGTTATATTTTTAGTATTTTTTAATGAGTAGTTTTCTCATATAATGTGATCCTCTCTTTTTTAAGGAAGGAAAAGAAAAAAGAACAAATTTTAGAATCTTTCAGAAGAGTTTTATACAGTGCTTTTAGAGATCCAGAATAATGCCTTATCTTATTAGCCAGTTGAATGTGACTCACTGTCCCCCAGTTTTACCAAAGATATCAGTATTACAGTTTGCTTTGTTCACTGAGTTCAGTATAAACATCATTCTGTTGGAATTCACATCTGCTTACTCTTCATACCTTCTATTCTTAATATCTTTATGGCAGCCATGTGAACTTGAAGAGCATGGAACAATACCGATGCCTTTTGTATGGGTTCTTGCAGTTTTGTACGGTTCTAGAAGTTACAAAATATGTGACTCTCACTGTGATGTTTTAATAATATTTGTTATATGTGGGAAAACTATAGAGTGTTTTCTAGTTTTTATGGTTAAATTACTTTTAACTGTTGCTCTTTATTAAAGTTTTCTGTCAGTTGTATAGGATTTTCCCACATAGGTATATACAAATGTGACATACCAAGTGAACATATTATGCCTATGTTTACAGGTGATAACAGAATATGTGTATGGCCTTCTTGAGACTGAAGTTGGTCTCCAGAGAATGATGGTTCCTCACCAAGGGGCAGTGCAAAAAAGTGCAGTTATCTTTGTTTCATCAGATGCACTGTCAAAGCCAGATCGTATCCTTGTTCTGATTCCTGGAAGTGGTGTAGTAAAATCAGGGCAGTGGGCTCGAAGGTAATGCAAATCTTGTAGGTAGAGTAGTTATTGGTGTTGAACAAGCTTTCTGTTTTGAAACATGTGAAAGTATGTGCTAACAAACAAAACTTACTTCAGTTTTGAGTCTGAATCATTGTCAGTGAAAGCCATATGATGCTGAGGAAATGTGAAAATAAATTTGCGCAGGTCTGTACCATTCTTTCCCAATTCCCAAAAGAGTGCACATGTTTATTTTATTTTTATTTACAATCAAAATAGAGAGTACTACTATATTTACTCTCATAATTATTTATTTTTTTTTTTTTCCAGATATTTTTTTGAATTGTGCCTATATTTGTAATTGATGGTGAAAACATGTCAAAACTAGAAGACATATAAACAAATAAATGATAAAGTGTAGTAATTCTCTTATATGAGATTTTATAATACAGCAAAAAGTTTTTGTTCTGGTAAGGTGTAACATTTTATGTTGTGTTTGCAGGAAATGCTGGCCTGTAATTTAACAAGCCCTTACTAATTTTTCATGCCATAACTAAGGGGATGCCAATTTTACATTCATTCATATTAAATCCAAGAGAATTCAGTATGAGAATTATAATAAACAGAGTGCACTGGAACAGCTGTTTGAGTACCTTGGTTTCGCCTGGCCACTCATCATTATACTGTTACTTTGTACCCACTTATCACTGCTCCTTAAGTGTGTGACACACATGATTAGCCAGCACAGTGTCACAACCCTAGAACTTTATGAGGGACTTACTTCTAGCTAGACATACTCATTGCCATATTTTTCTGACACTTATTAAAATTAACCTGGTTCTGTTTCCAGTCTGATCATAAATGATAGTTTACAAAGTGGGTCGCAAATCCCGTTCATCAAACGTGCAAGAGAACTTGGATATGCAGTTATAGTTATGAACCCAAATGAAAACACCAAAGTTATAAATGGTAAAAAAATAAAAATCATGGTAAGTTTAAATGAATTTTTATGGTATAGAGAGGAAATGTTTAACTATTCATTCTTTGTTCCTTTGGATAATCTGCCGTATTGCATTCAGTGCAGCTTGTTCTGTGCTGTGTGCATTGCTGGTGCTACTGTTTGTTCATAATGTGTAAACACTTGACTGCCATATACCGATTCCACACTTATAGTCGTCATTATTGTACAAGACAGGCAATGTACTTAAAACGTAACATTAAGGCACATTCATGCAACCATTGTTGCAGGGGAAAAGCATAAAAGTGTTACATATTCTTAGTGTGTATAGTAGCCTTAGGTATCCAGCATGCAATGCACATGTGCCACATTGTCATCTGTGGCATGCCTGGTTATTTATATTTTTCCACATTATCTCATAAACGGTATGATTTTCAAAAAAAAAGTTATTGAATATAAAATGTGTGTTTTGATTTTCTCTACACATTTTGCCTGAAACATTTCTCATTCTAAGAAGAAATGAACCAGGTATTATCATGAATGTGTATTGACCTTCATGTAAAGTACCCGTTACGCTTGTCAGATTTCAGTGAATCTTGAATTTTCTCGACAGATTCTTGAAAAATACTCAAATATCATATTTTGTGAAACTCTGTCCAGTGGGGGCCAAGTTGTTCCATGCAGACAGATGGACAGACAGACAGACATGATGAAGCTGATAGTAGCTGTTCACAATTTTGTGAACACACCTAAAAACTGAAAGTGAAATTATATATATATATATATATATATATATACACAGAAATAGGAATGTGGGTGTAAAGTTAACTGCATTTGTAATGAAGTATGGTACTAAATTAGTACTAGCTGCAGGTTAGTGTTCAACTACACTGTTTCTGCTTCAACAGGGGAGAGGGATGAGACTAAACCCCCATTTCCCATCTTGAGGTGGAATAGAAAATTACAAGTTGCCCAAATGGGAACCAACTCTTAACCCTTTAAACCCCGAATTAAACCCCATGTGCTGTTTGCTGGCATTATTAGGAGCTCACCATTTTCTCCACGTTAGCGGAATAAGGGTTAAATCATTAACCTTTAGGCGACTAATGTCATATATATATGGAGCACCCATTCTTGATGTTTCTAGATCACACACAACGACGCAGCACAGTCGGTAGGACTCCTCTGGACGAGTGA